>Ga0209149_1000114_pt1 | contig 34467 bp, 24 predicted proteins | sample WorMetTyACAVOLI2_FD_187423 | JGI IMG/M metagenome (GOLD analysis project Ga0209149, IMG submission 187423) | Marine gutless worms symbiont microbial communities from Max Planck institute for Marine Microbiology, Germany - Olavius algarvensis... ... | reverse complement strand
CTCTGAACTGTTGCCGCTCGTCATCGTCAGTTGTTGATCCAAGAGCTGTAAATCTGGTTGCGCAGTGGTACAGGAACCGGCGTAGAAACTGCAGCTGCTTCAGCGTCAACTGCACTCGCCCACTCATAACCTGATCGGAAATCACCGGAGAAGACAGTTTCGACTTCACGCGCCCCATCGACGGCCGCCTGCGAGCGTACATGTTGTGGACTGTGTACAGCAGACTGGACGTAACCAGGCAGCGGTGGCCAGTCGAGCGCACTTTGTACATTTGTTGACATCACCTCCTTCCTCGAGCTCACGGCCTTCAATATGGCCGCAAGTGCCGCCACAGTTTTCTCCAAACGTTCGCTCATTTTATCAAAGGCCATCATCAGCGACCTCAAATCTCCATCATATAGTCTCATACTCGGCATAACATCAGGAGATTCAGCAACAGATTTCGGTAAATTACACGTCTTTATATTCTCATCGAGACATGTAAATATAGTCATAATATCATCCAATGATTTTGCAGCACGCAGCTCACCTTCTCTTCGCATTGGAATATGTGGTAGGCCTAAACGAATGTCCGATTTCATGTTTTCAGTAGCTTGTATCAAATGATTCTTGGCACGACATATATCCTCATAGCTGTAGAAATCCAGAACAGCTGACTTCAGAAGCTTAATATTAGAATTACCGACACGAGCAATCAAAAAGCAGAGTACATTGTCAACAATGACCGATCCATCCGCCATCTTGCACCATTTATTTGGTGCATTTTGAGCTTTAAAAACCCATGTGTTGAGAAGAAATTTGTTTTGTATTTTTGACATTTTTACGATCTGTGCGGTTTACATCTGACCCCCAAGACAAATAAACAAGCAATACTAGGGGATTGAAGACATTAAGTGGAAAGTGGGGTGTTGAACCCCCTAACCCCCCGGCAATTCCCACACTGAAAATGCTCAGCGCACTGTGTGTGAACTTGTGAAGATGGCGACGAAGACCAGTCGTTCAAGCGGCAGGCAGCACCGACCGCAGCAGTCACCGCATCACACTCAGACCGCCAAAGACGACGATGACATCGACGACGAGGATGAGCTGGAGGACAAGTCGCGAGATTCACTCGAGTCGCCGCCATTGTCTGCAAGTCCTCGCTGCCTGAGTCGTGATGACGTACTCGCTACCCTTGGTTACCGGTCTGGCAATCCTCCGCAGCCGTCAGCACACACGCCGCAAACACAGCGGTCCAGCACCTGTCGACGGTGTGGCAAGAAAGTCTATCCACTCGAACTGATTGACATTGGTGACAAATATCACCGTGGATGCTTCAAGTGCTACGTGAGCGCTTCTGCGTCTTTTGCTGTATCAACACTTGTTCTGATACAAATACTACGATGTTGGTATGGTATTCAAACTGTTATTACCTCCGACAAAGGAGGAAGTAAATGTTTTTGCCCGTGTTCGTTTGTCTGTCTGTCTGTCAGTCTGTCTGTTAGCAAGATTACTAAAAACGCGTGTATGGATTTGAGTTATAAACGAAGGCCTAGGCCTAATGTAGTATCGGTTCTGAATGGCTATAGAATTCTTGAAAAATTTATGTTCTTTTTTCAGACTTTTTTTACACTTGACTAATTCGAGAACTACCTCTTCAGAGGCTACCCTTCCAACCTTTCCTAAATAGCATTAGTGGCACGAAAAAAATCCGCGCTTGGCCTTGTCCAACGAGCACTTGAGCGACCTTGATTTGACAAAGTGCACCCCGAGGTACCGAACTTCCTCCACCCATGGTAAGCTGTGACCATAGAGCTAGTAATGACAACACACGTTGCATCACATTCACAGCGAGGGCCGACTCGTAAACAGGATGATTTTTTTTAATTAATGGACATATCAAGCCAGGCTAGTTGATGTTTTATACTTTTATTCACTCAGCCGTCGAAAGACCTTTGTCGGAGGTACATGCGCTCCACCGAGTGCCCTTCTAGTTTTCAAAGAATCGACGGGGTTATAGGCCTGAGTTTCACCAGGTTTTTTTTTGAGTACCTCACCATGACGGCAGTCGGTGAGGTACTGCTGTGTTTGTTACGGTGTTGTTGTCATTACAACAGAACTGTGGGAGGAGGAATGGTTGCATTTGTCATAAAACTTTATGGGTGAGGGGTCATTCAAGATCATCGATGCATATTAGTCTGGCTACCATTGTAACTATAGCTCTATCTTGTACCGTTTTCGAGATATTTGACGTTGAAGAAGATCATGACCTTGAAATCCACGTCAATTACCCTGCAAATTTATGAACGATCTGTAGGCCTACATCAGTGAAATATGCAGACACCGGCTATCTTTCTGCTGCTGATAGCCTGGATCTACGGTATCTTCATTAGCTTGTACACGACCAGCTCAGGAAAAGCTGTGTAGCGTAAGGTGGTGCGTTTATGCGATATACGCGTATTCGGGGTCGTTACATACCTTTAACAAGCAGTGTGGCCGCCGGGTTCGGCCGACACGGTATGCCCCCGCCCGTCTGTAACCCTGATCTTTGATCGTTTGATCTTCAAACTGGTGTGCGAGTCACATCTATGGTAGGGAACCTTCATTACAAATTTGGGTTCTCGATTTATTCGCTATATATACGCGACGGACGAACAGACAGACAGAGAGACGGATAGACAGACGGACAAAAGCAACGCTTAATTGCCCCTTCCCTACGGTCGGGGGCATAAAAAGTATGGACCGACTATGGGTGAGACGCTTTTAAGCAAATGCCCGGCATTGATCAGCTTTATTCACCAAAGGTAGACATAATAACAAAATAAAGAAGCTGGCGACTTGCAAAATTATTGTACTGCCGTGTAGCCTATAGTTTATATTTCAGCGTTGATTGCGTCTGTGTGGGGGAATATTGAGGGGCTTAAGCCCCATAGACGCTGTATTGGTTAGGGCCCTGGTATTTCAACATTGGTTGTGGCCGTGTAGGTGTGCGGCTTGCAGCTGACGCTGAAGACATTCAGTCGTGCGTTGAGTGATGACAGCTCGAAGGAGATTTACTGTCGCACTCACGTTCCCAAGATAAATGCGACCAGCGTCGGCGGAGACGCAGTCGGTATTCGCACAGCACTGGATGCACAGAAACAAGCAAGCGACAAGGTCAGCTATCACTTCGTCTGTATAATCATCTACGGGGCGACTGAAAATGCGAGAACGGAAAACGCGGCACCGTCAAAAATGCAGGGGTGGAAAACGCGAGACTGGAAAATGCGTCACCAGTGTATAGGGGGATGGAAAATGCGGGACCAAATGCTATGGAACGCCGAAAATGCAATAACGAACAAAACTGTTACGTGAATAATGAACACACGTTGGCGTAAGTGGAGCACTTGTAATAATACTGTAATATCCAGTCATACTACAAGTATGTACGTCATAATTGAGGAAAACGACCCCCCCCCCGTTATCAGAAGGCTGGCTACGGGCCTGAGACCTATTTTTGTGTATGAGCTACTTAGTTTCATGCTGTATATATACGTGGTTGTGGTGTGACTGATGCAGCTGATGCGTCAATACGAGCAGAGTCCCGTGAAGTACGACGCTGACGCTCTCGAATTCAAGCACGCTCGTGAACTTAAACAACAACAGAAAGTGAAGCGTAGATCATCACTTAAGACGTACAAAGTGAGTCGTTTGATTTGCATTTCTGTTGAATTCGGTGTTGACTCCAAAGGCAATTATAGTGCCACAGCGAATGATACGAAGTTGGTACACTGGCCGTTGATGGGTGGTACAGCGAGGAGGAACCTGGGCGGGCTGCGGCCCCGCCCAGTCCCCTCCTCGCTGTACCTAATATAACAGCCCAACCGTCAACGGCCAGTGTACCATCACTGTATTGCTATAATGGTGGTCCGTTGCTCTGCGGTGTTAATGTGGCGATTAAAGGATTAAAAATCTCAGTATTATTTTAACTTCTGCTTTAAAATGGGACTTACGACCGTGTGTTTGTGTTGTTTTGGTAGGATTTTAAGAAGTTTGGCGTTTTTGCTGCCCAAGAAACGCTGGAAAAGAAGCATCGGCTGGAAGAAGATGAGCTGTATGAAGAGATGGTTGAGGACAGACGGCGCCAGATGCAACGCCTGGAGCAATCGCTGGTTGCTGAGCGTGAACACACTGTACATGAACTGGTTGCGTGGTTTGAGAATCAGGGCATCACGCAGCAAGAACGCGATGCTGGCTTGAAGAAGGTTAGCTGTTAGCTCGTTAATACGATCATTAGTTTCTACTTGTGAATATTAATGCTCACAGAATTTTTACTTTTTTCCTAAAGTAAATAATATACCAAAAAAAACGAAAAATTAATAAACAATTACTTCATGTCGCACGCGTATGTGCGGTAGTATTTATAGCTTTCTTTCATTTCAGTTTCAGCAGTCCTACCTACACGAAACTTTGTAAAAGTCTCAAACTTATGAATTTTGAAGACTACTCATGCATATTTCCTCAATATCGATTAACACAACCACATTGAAGGGTTGCTAACAACGTTTAATTATGCATCTGTAAAACAATTAGTAATTAAGTTATGTACATGCATCAGGCATGTTGTGTGTGTGTACGTAGTTGGAACAGTACTACAAAGACCGGCGAGAGTCTGAGATCAAAAATCTACTTGAAAAGATGGCTGTGGAAGAACAGGCTGCAATTACAAGACTTATTGACAAACATTCGCAGGAGATGTTGCTGATGATACAAGAAAAGGTATAGGGGCCTACAGTGTATCTTGGTTAGTTTGGTTGTCACATTGCGTAACTGTTAGTACAAGAAACTTAACTATCGCAAACAAATCGTGCGTAACGCAATACGTCGAGAGCATCTGTGGTAACTCTTTGACCTTGAAATCTACAACCATTGGATAAATCATTTATTCCCCTTCCATAGTAACTATGGCGCTATCTTGTAGCGCGATAAAAACGTAGTTCTATAAGTATAGCATTGTTTGTGCATGTTGTTTGATAGGAACAAGAAGCAGAAGAGATCATGAGGTCAGAAGATGAAAATGTCCTTAAACGAGATGCTGAAGCTACTAGATATTTTAATGACAGTGACGAAGAAAACGCTACAAAACAGTCTTTTGAACATGAGCAGGATTTTGAGAGACAAGGCTTCGAAGAAGAGCATTTTGAGGAACAACTCGAAGAACAGCAATTTGAGGAGCAACAATCCGAGGAAGATGAAAACATTGGCTCACAACGCATGGCTGGAGTAGACGAAGAAGCTGATGAGTCGTCTGATGTGGACAACGTAGCCCATATGTCGAACGAATATGACGAAGAAGTAGAACAAAAACTGATGGAGAGTTCTTCGGGTAGCTGGGAGTCTGGCGATGAAGATGGCAGGTTTGACGATGATCGTGAGCGGAGTGTGACAGTAGCGAGAGAAACGCCAGCGGACATTCCTGTGAGTCGACTGAATGTGGTGTCCAACACTGACAGACGTCAGAAACAACAGCCTACAAGCACGTCTCTTCGAGGTCAGTAACAACGAACTCGTTGTCCAAACAACGCAAATGAAACGAATAGTTTCATATATAATTACACGTACCTACATGTACTTAATAATCAAATTGCCAACGACGGATCTTAGGAATCCGTTGGTTCCATTTTGTCACGAACGCCTCAGTCACTAGCCAAACTGGCGAAGAAGGCTTAGCAATCCGGATTTGTCGGAGGCGACTCTCCATTTTTGGTCACATGCGGCGACTACGGGAAACGACACCAGCCCACTCCGCACTACGCCTGGCTGTGGACGCTCGCACAGGCGGTAAACCGGACATCAGGCCGGAGTGGAAGCGCCAGCGAGGACGACCCTGCCGAACGTGGGTACAGCAGATCGAGAACGACACTGGGCTCAACGCCAACGACGCCTGGAGGATCGCACATGACCGCAAGTCTTGGAGGGCGCTACGACCGGTGGCCGGTCAAGCGTTCCACTGACTGACTGACTGACTGACTTAATAATCAGTTTTCGTAAGTTTGAGGCCGCTGTGAACAACTACTCAATGTAAACCAAATGCAGTCATCGCGTTAGAGGCATTATGCGACTATGCGTTATACAAATCGACACCTGCATCTTTTTAATACATTCGCTTTATGTTTGATACCACTGTCAAAGCACGAAACATTGCAGGCTACGTCGTTGATCATAAGCATTGGATACGAGGACTGGACTAATGTGTAATGTTACAGGCTGCTATTGACAAACTAGTGCAGTGACATGTAGTTAGCATCTTGTGTAATAAAGGATACATGATGATTCGTGCGTCATATTCAAAGTCTGAAATAACAAGCGTCGTGTATCCAAACAAGTGTGGCGCATTTATGGGCACCATGAGTATACCCCCTCCACTGTGGCACAAATTTCACGGGTATAGGGTGAAGTTTTTCACGACTAGGAAACATCTGGTGTGGAGGCGCAGCAGCGATGCGCCCGCTCACAGCGCGTGCACCAGCAGCAGCATCACGCGTTTCATGTAACAGACGAACAGACAAACGAACAGACAGACGAACAAACGAACAGAAGGACATCGCCATCACGTAACGCCCCTGCTTTTGCAGCGGAAGCTTAACCCTTTAATCGCCACATTAAAACTGCAGAGCAGCGGACCATCGTATAGCAATACAGTGATTGGTACACTGGCCGTTGATGGGTGGGCTGTTACATTTGGTAATTTGGTACAGCGAGGAGGGGACTGGGCGGGCCGCAGTCCGCCAAGGCCACTCCTCGCTGTACCAAATGTAACAGCCCACCCATTAACGGCCAGAGTACCAACTTCGTATTATTCGATGTGGCACTATAATTGCCTTTGGAGTTTAAAGGTCTCGTGGCATATTGAACAAAACTGCCGAAGATGAAGTTATCTGCTACTTTATGATGCACTTTTAATTTCAGTTAATTGATAGAAATGGCTTTGGTTATAATATTTTTTACTGTTGCTGATCGGTCACAAGTGTAGCGTGTGTGCACGTTGTGGTTCTCTATGTATTTGGTCAGATGCCATGTATAGTGAAGTGTGCTGTGTTAGACGTAGAAACACAAGTTGAATTGAGTGAGTCAAGGCGCAAGTCGAGTCATGAGATGGTTGAGGAGGACACGCAGACAGAACCGAGCGTGATGCCTCGAGCGTCGATGAACAAGTCGCACGATGTCAGGCCACCAACGTTGTCCGGTGATGACGATGACGACGTCACTAAAATAAAACACCGTCATTCGAAGATGGATAAACATCGACATAAGCACGATCAAGAAACACAATCTCCGAGTCGTAAGAACCTGTCTCAGAACTTCACTTTCGACGAACAATAACCAATAATGAATAGTATTGTTAACTCTTGACAGTCGCAATAAAGATTTTGTAGCTGTTTCGAAATACTTCGTCGTTAATACTTGGTGCATTCATTTATAGGTTAGGCCTACATTTCATTTTATATGCGTATAGGACGTTCGCGAGACAGAAAGCATGCATCACAGAGCCCAAGTCGCAGTAAGCAGACTGTGACGACCGGTGGTCAACTAGGCAAACATTTTCAAGTTACAATCAGTATGGAGAAGTATGCATGTTCATCTTCATATTCTATTATTGTTTTCAGATATTGCAAGTTACGGAAGTCATTGTTATCATGTATGTCAGTTGAGTGGAGAGGATTTTGGACGGCTGTTGTTTTAAATTTTGCATTATTAGTCTATTTAACAGCAAATGTAACCACTAGTCCTATTCTGTATTGTTAACAAGCCTATATTTGGAGTTCCCACAAATATCTCCCAGTTAATAAACGTGCACAGGGCTGCAGCCAGGATTTTTGTTCGGGGGGGGATAGCCCTTCCCTTTCCCTTCCTTTCCCTCTCCTCCTCAGCTGCGAAGCGACCCCATCCAGCTATGAGGCCTGGGGAATGCTGTCGGCTCCCTAACCGGTCCGGGCCGAGCCTGGCCGACAAACATTTTTTGTTGAATTTTTAGCGAATTTGTAGCTTGACATGAAGCACCTGACAATAATCATTCACTTTAATTAAATGTGGAAAGTTTGCATAAATTGATCTATAGTGAAAGACCAAAGAAGAGAACAAAAACAAGTATCAAAACTAACTGAAATTTACAATAGGCATAAAAACTTTTCGTTATAATTTCGGGAGGATTGCCTCCGTAAAACCCCTCTGCACCCGTAAAACTCCCTCTTAAATAATAAATACAGTCTTGAACGTGCATCTACGCCTAGTTTTATTGGTACGCAGTTTAAGCACACGTACTGCACTGTATTGTAATTTGACTAGCACATCGTTTTTACCGCGCGACGCGTATGCATAGCGCGGACTATGCCGTGGCAAGATGTCCGTCCGTCTGTCTGTTCGTCCGTCCGTCCGTCTGTCCGTCAGTCACACGCCGATATTCTGTCTAAACGGTTATACATATCCTCAAAGTTGTTCACTGTTGGGTAGCGCCACAATTCTAGTTTTTCTACACCAAACGGGATAGCAATACTCCGACGGGGACCCCCTAAGGGGGGGGCGTCGAATGCAAGAGGTATGAAAAAATCACGATTTTCGACCAATATTTCGCTGTATCTCGCAAACGATGCAAGATAGAGCCATAGTTACTATTGAAGGCGAATACGAAACCGCACTCAAGCTTTCGAATGGTACCAGTGTGACCTCTAACCTAGATTTCAAGGTCACGATATTATTCAACGTCAAACAAGTGTATCGAGACGATACGAAAGCCGCTGCTCGTCAAAGCCCAAACTGCATTAAGAAAACAAAAAAATATGGCGAAAACGATTTTCAATATGACGGATGGAATTCTTACACCCTGCAATGTGGCATGATCATGACATTAATTTCGCCAGGTGACTGCAACCTGCAATGTGACATGAGGCTCTGGGATCATGACAGTGAATTCACAAAGTGGCAGTAGGCCTACCCTGCAAAGTGACACGTGGCTCTGGGATAACATGTCATTGAATTGAGGTGGTAGCACCCTGCAATATGGCATGCGGCTTTGGAATCATGACATTGAATTCGCCAGATGGCAGCACCCTGCATTGTGGCAAGTGGCTCTGGGATGACATGCCATTGAATTCGCCCAAACGTCCGCCATATTCGAATTCTACTTCTGGTTTCGATTTCGATCATATCACCGCAGTTGACATGTCATTCTGCACCAGTGTGCAAAATTTTATCCAAATCGGACCACCCTCGGCCGAAAAAAATGACGGATCTCCGCCATCTTGGATTTTAGGGGTCCAATAATGGGTTCTTTGAAAAGCCCACGTACGACTTCCTATAGGTCGTCAATAGACACCATAGCTCTAAATTGATTAGTTTTTGAGAAAATCGCGTTTTTGCTATTTTGGCAACAGAATGACAAACGGACACTCGGACAGTCAGACAGACGAACATATGGGCAGGCCCGTTGCATGAAGCCGCTCTCGCTGTCGCGAGCGGCGGCTTAATAACTCAAAAACTGTACAAGATAGAGCTATGTTTACAATGGCGGACCAATAGAAAGTCGTATCTTCTATCCAACGGCGCCGTTTTCAATGACCTTGAACAACCCCTAACCCAGTTTTCAAGGTCACGCTATTCTTTGACGCTGAATATCTCATAAACGGTTAAAGATACGGTTATAGTTACTGTGGAAAGCGAATAGGAAACCGCACCCACGCTTTCAAATGGTACTAGTTTGAATGACCTTTAGTGACCTTTTCAAAGTCACGATTATTCAACATCAGATAACTTGAAAATGGTAGAACATAGTAAGTAAGTAAGTAGATTTATATGCGGCGCAATTTTAGGCATTGGCCGACCAATAGAAAGTCGTATATGATCTATCGAACGGCGCCGACCCCTACCCCAGTTTCAAGGTCACGCCATTCTTTGACGCTGAATATCTCAGAAACGGTACAACATACGTAGTTTCAATGAAATACTAATAGAAACTTACACAGGCCCTACTCAACAGTGTCATTTTGAATGACCTTGAGTGATCTTGAGTGACTTAGCAAAATATTCGATGACACGAAGGGTCGCGCGGTCTCTGCGAGAGTTGAGCTTCTTGTCTTGTATATCTAGTATTATAGGGCATAATTTAAAGCTGTGAAATATGAGGTGAACTAATGTCTACGACTTCGCCGTTCGCTGTAGTGTAAATAGACTGTCGTAATTGCTAGAATTCCCGCTCAGTCATCGGCAGAAAGGCCCGACGAAGAAGACGATCTTCCGCCGCCGTATTCCGCGCGACCAGAGATCCGTCCACCGGCCTGCCCCAAGTCGAAGCTATATAACAGCCCTGACGTGTTCCACGACTTCGACAGACGTGCCATCAAAGTACGACAGTTGGTTTCATTTCACACTTGTCTTCCATTTATGAATTTGTATAACACACATTTGTCAACGATCCGTTCTAGACTCAGCCTAAACTGCAATACATTATTCACCGGGAATGTCTGTCACGGTTCGCTGGCTTCACTGTCTACAGTGCACTCTTGTCTTTCTGGAGTGCACTCTTATTGCTGAGAGTGCACTGTACACAGTCAAGAGTGCACTGTAAACAGCGATCCAAGCGTGGCCGACATTGTCGGTGAACAATGACACCAAAAACTTGATGTCATTATTGTATCGTAAATTGACCTGCCGTAGTCGACGGCAACAATAAATCACAACAAACACAATAACAAGCAAGGATCGACACGATAAGTACCCGCCGCCGCGAACAGACATACAAACAAACAGAAGGACACCACCATCGCGTAATGACGCCGCTTGCACTTCGTGCTGGCGGCGACTTGACCTGAACAACAAGAACGTTAGTCAACCGTACGCTTTACTTTTTTGTCAGTGACATTGACAACGCCACTGAAAACAACGGTAGAACAACATGGTCGAACAACAGCGCATACAGTGTACGCTATCTCCGTCGCCCATTCATCACCTTTAAGCTCCTTCGTACGCAATAACGTCAGTGTACAGTACAGTTACACAACTGTCGCTTTTCCACGCGTTTGCACGAATGAATAGCGTCACATATTATGTGCAATGCGTCGCGCTGTAAAAATGCGCACCGCGTTCGCGCCGCAGTGCATCGGGAATGCAGCCATTTTCGAAGTCATCCCAGCTTTTTTATCTTGCTCCCATAGAAATATTTCATGATGATATCTCAAACGTCTCAAGAGTTATCGCGTTGACAAACACGCACACACCCACGCACCCACAAACGCCAGCTACAACAAGGTAAGTGCTATTACCAGTCCGGCCCGGACTGGTACCAGTCCGGGCCGGACTGATACTCATTCCAGCCTGCACAGAGGGCAGGCTCAGTCTGAGTAGGCCTGGGTGCCTGGCTCCGCGCCGAGGTGGTTTACCCGTTCAAAGACGGTCACCCGCCTAGGCACTAACCGGGCCTAGAGTAGAGTAACTACGTTCATTAGCCGGAAAGTGTTACCGCTACGCTAAACCGGCAACCGGAGGTCCCGGACTGTCGTCGTGGGAGGGGGCGATCCCCTCCAGCAGCAACCCCGGCGCCTCGACTATAAACTGTGCCCACTGAAAAATGTTAAGTCGGCGCCGCGACGAGTAGTTTATTACTCGATACTGACGAGTTTGATGTGACTGTTTGGACGCTGTAGGAGGCACAGAAGGACCCGACGTCGTTCACTGAACTTGTTCGACGTCTGCTTCGCAAATGTGAAACCGAGTTGCAACGCGTTAGGTCAGCTTTTTCTATTGATTCGTTCTCACCAGACGGCCGTTTTGAAACACTACTCTGTCTAAATTCAATGTGTGGCTGAACAAAAAAGCGTGAGCTTTTCCCCTGGACCGCGCTTGTGGGATTCATCTCCTAGACTGCTCATAGTAACGAGCTCTGGCTATAGTGGCAACTCCTGCTACAGAAGGCCGGAGCCGCTGGAGCCGCTATTGACGACTCGTAGTTGTTCCTAATTCGTTGAAATATTTGTTGTGAACCTTTAAATTAATGTGTGATGTGGGCATGAGTGTCTTGTTATGTCTTCGCCAGGCCATACTGGCAGGCTGGCTGAAGCATTATGTTCTCGGGTCGTTATTTCGTCCGCTCGTTCGTCTGTTACCGTTGACCTGTGTGAACAGTACAGTGAACACGATATTTTGAAGATGAGTGAACCGATTTTGATACAAATTGGCACAAGTGGCCCACGGGGCGAGGACATGAAATGATGAGGGGTCAAAGCTCAAGGTCACACAAGGCCAAAATAGAATCCCTTTTGGTGAGATTTCTGAAGAAGTATCCGACGAATTTTAACCAAATCTAGCATGGACATATTACGGTAAAGATTACTGTCACAAACAACTCAGATGCAAACGTCAAAGGTCAAGGTCACGCAAGGCCAAAGATACATTTGGCGGCCTGGCGGAGGCATGATTCTCGACCCCTTCGGTCGAGTAGATTTTCTATATAGTTTTATCAAGCAGTGGCCGTTGTTTCGTTATATCATTCTTGACATTCATGTGTCTGATGTTTGCAAGACGTGTTTCTTCTGGCTTCGCTAGCCGAGACGAATCCGTCGCTCACTGGACGAAGAAGACATTGATCAATGGCCTTATGGCGTTGCGCGTGGACTACTGCAACTCGGCCCTGGGCCGGCTATATAAGTCCACATATACTTACTTACTTGCCACTATGATTATTAACGGCGAAAAAAAAGACTAGAAAAAAAAACTATAAAAGGTAATGAATAATGTGTATACTTTCTGCACAGAGCCATATTTCGTTGGATAACTGCCAAAGACCTCAACAAGATTGAATTCTCTGAGAATATTGACACAGAGTCACCAATGGGTCTTCTTCGTGGCATCAAGTTTGGAACCGAAACGTACCACAACCTGTTCAAGCGCTTGTGCAGGTACGACCACCGTATATGGGTGAACTGTAGAGCTCATTCTGCATGGCCTGACTAGACCAGACGATAATGCTGGATGACATAAACTAAAATAGCATTGCTATATGGAAGGAGTTTCAGTTAGAGGCACGTCTTAGGCGTAGTATACATGTAAGTAACAAAGAGCAGATTACGCAGTAATTGAAGATCGTTTTCTGCAGGAAGTCCTATAAGCCTACGGAGCATTAAATTACATGCACTTAACGTACACGTTTGCATCGTCATTTTGACTACGTAGTTCATTTTTCAACGGTTTGTTATGTATTGTTAGATAAAGGTAAAGTAAATTTACATAGCGCCTAGTCGTGAAATCTCTAAGGCGCTCAGGCATATGTAGATCACACAGTGTTACCTGCAACAACACCGAGTCGGCCTGGTTGGCTGACCTACAGTGGACGGTTTACCCACATAATTGGTTACCCATCAGCTGCAGGTCGAGCGCAGGACAGCGAAAGTTCGCCGGTCAAAGACCAACGTTCTACCACTGTACCACGCAACCATCAACAAAAGGCGGATGCTACACGATCAAGTCATTCTGTCTGCAAAAGTTATCAACCGATTTCATTGAAACCTGGTGTTATGATTGGCCTACCCATTGGAAGAACTGATTAACTATTGGTGGTGATCCAGTCCTGGATACGGATTCCCGATCACTTTTCCACTTCCATCACCATTGTATATACGAAAGGGGATTTTAGAACTGTTAGCATTTTTCATACAGTCATCAGCCGATTTTCACGACACTCGGCGAAATGACTGACGCCGACATGCAAGTTAATGAATTCACAACATTTTGGGAGCGATCTGGCAGACATCGGGATCAGAATCTGGATTAATCCGGATTCGAAATCCTGGATCAGTTTTGTTTGAGATTTTGGCTGGGATGTTTGCGTTCTCTGACCACAGTCTAGTTCTTGTTGTTGTTATATACAGTTACGCAGGCTTGCACTGCGAGATCATTGAAGGATACTCGAAGGGCGCCGGCTACCAGCCTGGCTCGCACCTGCGAGGCGCCAAGTTCCGCAATCAATGGACGGCTGTCTGGGTCGAGGGATCGTGGCGATTTATCAACTGTAACTGGGGCGCGCGGCACGTGAAACGACCTGGTGATGACCGGTCCATGACCTACCACGTCGACGAGTTCTACTTTCTGACCGATCCAGACGAACACATCTATCAGCACTTTCCCGACGACCCGCGCTGGCAGCTGCTGCGCCGACCGCTGACGATGGAGGACTTCGTGAGACTGCCGCTCGTCAAGTCGCCGTTCTTCAACCATCACCTCGAGTTCGTTGCCGCTACGCAGTCGGTCGTGAGAGCCGTGGACGGCCACGTCGACGTCAGAGTGATTACGCCGTCGTTGCTTGGCTTCGCCGCCAAGTTGCGTCCAGCCAGCGACGACATCCACGTCAACCTCGATGATCGATGTCTCGTCAGATCTATCGGTAACATGGTCGTCGTGTCCGCCGCGCTGCCGAAGCCTGGCCGCTGCTACCTTGACGTCTACGTCGGTGATGACTGGTCCAGTTCGTCGATGGACAGCGCCTGTTCGTTTCGTGTCCACGGCCGATCAGTGGCGCCGTCCGTCGCCACTGTCTCGTACCCTCCCGGCATCTGCTTCGGCGCGACGCCGGACAGCGCGCGGTGCGGGATCTCGGAGGAGACGCGGCACGATCCGGTCGTAGTAGTTGACGGCAGGCAGCTGTCCCTGCGGCTCAAGACTCCGTCACGTGGCGACTCCGACGTCCGCCTGACACACACGATGCGGTTCTGGAAACATGGAACGCTGGTGGACTGCGACCGCTACGCGCTGCTACAGAAGCGCGATTCCGCCGGAGCAGCCAAGTGGATCGTGCGCTGTCCGAAGCCAGGTTTCTACGTCGTGTCGATTACGGCGTCGCTGGGCGACGAGGCTGCATGCTGCGTCTACCGCTACCTGGTGGACTGTCGGCGCCCGTGCCCCGAGGCGAGGCCGATGCCTCGGGCCACTACGCGGTGGAACGGATGTCGACTAGTTGAGCCGCTTGACGGCGAGTTAGCACCGCGTTCCAAGGTCCGCTTCCGCATCGAGTCGTCGGGCGCCGTGGAGCTGCTGGCAAATGTGAGTGGAGGGTCGTGGACGTCACTGGAGCGGTCCGGTGATGTGTGGGAGGCGCTGGTCGAGACGGGAAGTCTCGGAGACGACGGCCGAGGGCGTCTACAGATCTATGGACGCTTCGACGCCGCCTCTGATAAGTACGTCCCACTTCTCGACTACGTGATCCGTGAACCGTCACTGACCGACGAAGTCAGAACCATGCTGAAATACATGTAGCCAGTTTGTCGTCTGTTTTCTGCAGACCATCACAGAATCAAGATAGGAAACACGTACGTCATCGCGATTACTTTCGAAGTGTCGTTGACATCCGTTTTATACTGTCAGATAGTCCCTGCTACACTATGTTCATAGTCTAAATATAGTCCTACCTACATGTATATACAACGGCGGTTTTGTAGTAATCGTCGTGTAAATTGCAGGTCGTATAGCATATTTATCTTGATTCAGTGCCTTCAATCTGTGCCTTGGAGATCGTGCCTAAAGCAGTTCGTTGAACGAAAACCAACAGCTGACAACATACATTATAGAACATAGATGAGCTAGTTAATTGAACTGAATTCAAAGGAGCTGCGAAGTGTTCGAGTGTGTGTACGTACGCACTTTCTTTTTCCAAGACACACTGAAGGCGCTGAAGAAAGATGAATAGTACGCTTATACTGTGAGCAGCCCGGTCCGGCTGAGGACGTAACTTCAAGAGTTGCACATTAGTTACATATTAATGGTGCTATTGATGCAGTGTGAAATTATCGCACTTGAGTCTATTGCTGCGAGACTATGACTGATGGAACGCATCTCATTAGCTGATGTTTCCGACGTGCATTGATTGTACCGGCTGTTGTCTAATACCTTGCTGAGACTCTACGTCTGACGTTGAATCACGCCGCCGTCTCGGGTAGTAGTAGTAGTAGTAGTAGTAGTAGTCGTGTATTTGTATAGCGCATCCCGCAGTGCCTCTAATGCGTTAATCGTCCCGTAGCGCTGCGAAGAGATGAGTCTTTAAAGCCGATCTGAAACTGTCAGTACTCCGAGCAGGGTCCAGGAGAGAGTCTGGAAGCGAGTTCCATTCCATCGGGTCTCGGGTCCGGATCGACATCGACACTACTCGTGCCGTCAACGCGACGAGCCGCTCTAGGTGACCGTGCTTTTCCAGTGGCCGCTGCACGGGCCTGGAATGCGTTGCCTTCGTCGCTCAGAACATCGTGGACGTACTTGGCGTTTCGTCGCCAGCTGAAAACACTGCTATTCAAGGCATCATTTGAAGACCGGACATGATTGCGCTGTCTATTTGTTGCACAGCGTTAACTGCAAATTTTGACATAACGTTTTGTACAGTGCCCCTGCATTTTTTTGCAATGATGTCACTATAACCTTAACATTTTATAATAATAATAATAATAATAATAATAATAATAATAAAAACGTGCGTGCACTCCGGATGTGCGTTAAAAAAATAAAATAATAAAATAATAATAATAATAATACGCTCACTGTGTTATCTGTTATTTGTTGATTGATGGACGGACGCCTAATAGTGTGAATTCAAGCTAACGGAGTTTGTGCCGTGCGTTTTATACTCGTTAACGCATTCACACTTTTATTGTCAGAGAAAACGTCATTCAAATGAGTTAGTTACAGGACTGCTTAACATGTCATTCAGTGTTTATGATAAAATGGAATTACGATTTATATTAAAATAGATTAACATCAATCGTAATAAATACTATTAAAAATCAAGAATATAAGTCACGATTTATTACAAATTACAAACGGAAGCGGCAATTGCTTATCAAGCATCGAATTTATGCCCATCTCCTTCAATCGAAGACTTTTTGATGCAGAATGTAAAAATAAGTGCAACTACATGTATAATGACTTCGTTGTAAATATAGCTAGCTACACATAACACTACAGTATGCATGAACACATTCCTTGGTAAATAATGAACTGACTGTAACTTCTATGAATATGTGATAATATAGCAACCAATCACCGGATAATCCTTCTCCAGGATTGCGAGCAGAAGTAAGTCACTGTTATAAGCTGTGGTTACTAACAGTTACTTAATAAACAAGAAGCTCAGCTGTTGTACAGAAACTGCACAAATGTCTGTATTATTTACCTCCGACAAAGGAGAAGGAACATGTTTTTGCTTGTTTGTCTGTCTTGTCTGATTACTCAAAAACGCATGGATGGATTTGGATAAAATGTTGCGTGTCGACAGATGTCGGGACATGGACGAACTGATTAACTTTTGAGCCCGACCCGGATCGTTGTCCGGATGCCGGAACCGGATTGCTTTCTCCGATATCGTATAGGCTACGGAACTTTGCAGCCTTGCTTAGGCTGCCAGCGAGCTGCACTGCTACGCGGAATTTTACGTCGGGAAAATCCCACATGCCACACCGCTAGAGCGAGCCGTGGTTTTAAAATGGTTTATTCACTGCGCCGTCGGAAGACCTTTGTCGGAGGTAAATGCGCTCTACCGAGTGCCCTTCTAGTTTGAAAATGTTCTTGCAGACACAAGCCACCAACAGTTGGCCAGTGTCATGCTATAAATACCTAATATCTACGTGCTACATAATAAAAAGTTTCTCATTTACCCAGTAATAAATGACCTTGAACAGACGTTCAAGGTCACCCAACTGTGCATGGATTTCTAATTTCTATTAGTAGACAGTAAGTAATGCCACGAACACTATAATTTTGTAAATACTGAACCTATCAATGTCAATATAAACGTAACAAATAGCAGTTGACGTCTTGTTAATTATCTGCAGCCAGCATGTTTCTAATACTGTTTGTTTATAAATTAAATGCTCATCGAGTTTGGATATGACCGGTAGCTCACGTGCGACTTTCTTTCGTTGATAATTGCTTTTCAGATTATGTGAGCTATAGCTTCCTAAATACAGATCTACTGGATCAAGGTAATCACTGATCAGCGACGACACTGTCTAATGGATCAGGATCATATACGACTTTCCCCTAGTGTGCCATATTAACTAATGTGTCTGTATCATTTATTGTTTCTGAGACAGCGATGTATTCTACCGCACATGTAGGCCTATTAAATGTCCTTTATCAGAGTGACCATACTGAAATTGTGCCAAGATAACAGACATTAGAATAGTGGAACTACTAGGTAAGGTAAGGTAAAGTAGATTTATATAGCGCATAGTCGTGAAACCTCTAAGGCGCTCAGGCATGAATCACAGTGTTACCTGCAATTACACCGATGCCTGGCTTTACCTCATAAGCATTCACCAGATGGCGCCTCCCCAGACTGATGTTGCAAACATCTAATTGCAGCCTACTCCTCACTTATCTACCCCGAAAGAATGCAAGGCTGAGTTGCGGCCTGGTTGGCTGACCTACAGCGGACGGTTTACCCACATAAGTGGTCACCCATCAGCTGCAGGTCGAGCGCAGTACAGGGAAAGTTCGCAAGTCAAAGACCAACGTTCTACCGCTGAACCATGCAACCAAAGTAGTAACAACTTGTGATTTGCCATTGCATAAATGGCACTTTGCAATTATGTCACGTAATATAAACACAGGCATGCTGTCTGTGACGATTGTGCTATTGAGTTCAGATACAGAAAAGCTAACTTACGAGTACGACAGTACATCACTGAGTGAGTCTATGATTATAGATCGTATTATTACTACATGACATAATGAAAAACGAACTATATACACTTTCACAAGACAGTAACAAACAATGAGCAGCTGAACTCAACATAAAAAATAGTCGCATACAAAACAGCTTCATCAGTCTACGACATGCTGGTGCTTCATGCAGCACACTAGATACGATGACATAGGAGTCATTCAGCTGTCACAAAAGAGGTCGAAGCCATGACAAGAATGAAGCAAAACACGTTCTCCCATGAGACTCGTTATTAAGTCTTGCAGTTGAACGAAATGATGTCCAGCTGTGGATTTCAGCAGCGAGTGATGAGGAGACTGGATTCGAGCGCACGACGTCAGACGAGTGTCTGTTGTTCGTTGGTCTCGCAGCTGCTCATCATCGTCATCAGTTGCCAATGACGCCAGCGTTGTGAGCTCCAGTCGCAGTCATCTCCGTTGCCACGGCAACTACGAGATGATGCAGTAACGTCAGGTGACGTCATGTTGCCGACGTCACAGATGAGCTGCTGAGCACTCAGTGAGTCGCCAGCTGAACGTTCTAACACTGATGATGGACATTCGGCGTCACATCCGCTCGATGATGTTCTGAATGATCCTTCACTACTGTCAGCCGTGTCCAACTGTACACGTCTATCAAACACATAACAAATCTCTGCTGACTGTCGTAGCTAACAGTATTTTATTATTATATCACCACAGACCATTATTATGAGACAAGATTGACACAGTCACTGTACTAAGAGACAAGATGTATATGTGAATGCATAAGAAACATCAGTTATACATACGTATGTGAGATGTCAGCGGCCTCAGGAGTTACGTCTAATTCACACGAGAAAGTTCCACTTTCACTGAGTGAATCCAACACTTCATTGTAAAGCTCTTTTGTTACCTGCAACAACAAAGTTCACTGTATAAGTTTATCTGCAGGATAATTACTTCTCTAAGCTTCACTGACAAATACAAGTCAAAATGTTAAACCGAGATAACTGTAGTTTGATAAAGGTGAACAATACTGGATCGGGCTTTGATCTTGCTTGGTTTAGCTCTCTATCTTCTGATTGCTTCTGTATCTTCGACCTTCATGGTGCTATAGGCCTATATATATTCAGATCTTTTAGTGAGCTGAGCCTGGTGGAATTGGCCCTTGATCTGGTTAACTAACCATCGTCCTTCAGTGCTATGACACTGTTGGTTGGGTCATGTGACCCGTAAAATCGTCCCAGAAATGACCTATAATGTGTCGAGTGGGACGTTAAAGCCTACTATACCTACTTTAGTTTAACAGGCTTACATTCTGTACTTATTCATGAGTCCTCATCCAGTTGTAAGTCTCCCTACAGAAACATCTAATGATTGAAGCGGCATATTCGTTGCAGGCAAGATGCATTATTGACGTCAAACCAACAGTGTCATAGCACTGATGTAGCTTAAGCAGCTCCACAAACTGATAAAACAATGTTCCATCACTGAAACTCGTTAGCATCACTGCAGGTAGAATATGAATTGAATACGGTACACGTGTAATTGGATCACGAAAACAAAACGACTACAAAAGACCGAACTGTTCTGAAAACAAACATGCTCATGACATTGATGAAAACATGTAAACGAATCTGATTAAGTTAAACCGTGGCTGAGTGACAAAATTCCGCAACATACAGGCATAGTGGGTGGAAGTCCTTATACAGGTGCTAGGACAAGCAGCTGACGTGCGTTTAACCACTCCATGAATGTTACAGAACTGTTATAATAATAATAATATAATAATAATAATAATAATAATCAGTGCATTTATAATGCACCACATTAACAGACGCTGTTAGGACGTGTTCTGGTTCTGAAAACAATGAAGCAACCTATAGAGGAAGACAGAGACTGTGTAGTTTGAATGACAGACGCACCCTGAAGACAGCAGCGTGGAAGTCGATGAGGTCCTTAACAACGGCGATGACGTCATCATTCTGTGCCATCTGATCCATGCCGTCCATCTGAAATTTACCGGTCTTGCCTTGACGCAGAACGTTGGGACCAAACACGGTCGCCAAGTTGGATGAGTCCATCTTGTTGCCGGGCACCTGGTACATAGACATAGACAGATTGTTCGTTTTAACTGACACATACACTGCAGCTGCCGGCGACCTGTGTGTATGTAGAGCCTTCTCAGTTAATCTGCTTGTTTGCACGGCGAAATGAAAACAACTGAAAAATATTTACCGTACTTCTCCCTTGACTCCGTGGGAGACCTGGCTCAACTTCAATATGCTGTGAAGACTCCTAGCCGACGCAATGGGGTGTGAACAACTTGCCCAAGGTTACCAGGATTCGAACCCACGACCTTCGATCACAAGTCCGACGCCCTAACGCTAGGCCACCGCGCCACCCCGTTCTACTAGGCAACGTATTTGCTTGCTACGTGTTCGGGGTCAACATGTCAAAGGTCAAAGGTCAAGGTCACATATGGCAGTGCATTGTCACCCTGGTGGCGCATGTGGCGAGTGTCACCCTGGCTTACCATTACATTTAATGTTTTTAGCCAAACGTTACTATGTTAGGTTCGGCTACTGGCAATTCCGTCTGTCGTACGTCTGTAACGTTGGTGCACCCTACTCAGAGAGTTGAATTTTTACGCAGTATTTTGCACCATATTGTAGCCTAGCCATTTGGCTCGGTTGTGAGTAAAACAGTGCAAAATATTCTCAATCATTTTCTCCAGGGCTTTGTTATGTACAAGGCGGTGTGCAAAATCGCGATTTTCGACGTCGTATATCTCGCTTTCTCACACAATTGATACCAGATACGGCCCGAGTTACAATGGAAGATGAATAGGAACTCCTATGTGATCTATTGAATTCTCCCATTCTCACCGAGCTTTAATAACCCCTAATGCAGATTTTAAAGGCATGCAGCTACGCTAACCTCATTATCGCGTGCCAGCTCACTGACGCGTATACTGATATAGGAATTCTGTCCGTCCGTCCGTCCGTCCGTCCGTCCGTCTGTCTGTCTGTCCGTCCGTCCGTCCATGACGTTCAGGTATTAGATGAAAACTGCTTAACATATTGTCACAATTTTGTCACCATAGCCCAATCATTCTAGTTTTACCAGCATAAAACATCTTCATGAAATTCCGACGGGGTAACCCCCTGTGGGGGCGCTAAATACAGGTGGGGTATAAAAATTTCCCCATTTTCTACCAATAAGTCGCTATATACAATACGAGTTAATGTTAATTTTCGCCCCCTCTTATAGAACACTATCACAACGGTGCTATGATCACATGTAATATGCCCTGATGAACAATTCAGTCTTGAGTTGGTTGAAGAAACTGGCAGCGGATAGAGACACACGCAGATGATACAAGATAGCGCCACAGTTACTATAGAAGGCGAATAGGAAACTGCACCAAGCTTTTGAATGGCACCAGTTTCAATGATCTTGAGTGACCTCTAAGCCAGATTTCAAGATCATGATATTATTCAACATCAAAAACTCGAACCAAGCCATTTTCAATGACTTTGAACGACCCCAAACCCAGACTTCAAGGTCAGATGAGATCATTCTTTGACCCCTAATATCTCCGAAATAGCTAAAGATACGGCCTTAGTTACTATGGAAGGCAAATAGGACACCGAACCCAAGCTTTCAAATGGTACCATTTTCAATGACCTTGAGTGACTTCTGACCCATATTTCAATGTCACGATAATATTTAACGTCAAATAACTCGACTAATATTAAGTGGTATGATCTACCCACTGGATCCGTTTCCAGTGACCTTCAGTGACCTAAAGGGCCCAATACGTTGAGTGCACGTAACGTTCGGCTATCTCATCTACTGATTAGTTCTTGTTTACACTGCGAGGCTGCGACGTGGTCGACAGCAGTGTGCTGGGTAAAACAGTGGGTCGTTGAGGAAGACTCACCGTCTGTCCAGTGTCGTCGACCTGGTCCTCTGCGTGTTTCGCGACACAGCTGAGGAACGTCAGTAGGTACCAGAGAGTGTCACGGTTCACGGTCGGCAACAACGACACCAGCAGTCGCAGCGTTGACACGCGACTGTTCACGTCGTCAATCGCTGAACACATCAATGTATCAAACAAATAACAGCTAACAACTATGTCGGAGTCAATTACGATAAGCCGCCGCTCGCTGCCAGGTGCTGCCACCTAGCGAATGGCTTAACAAATTTCACAGGCGACAGACGAACGAATAGACAGACAGACAAACAGTCATTCAGATAAAATCGCCATTGCGTAAAGCCCCCACACTTGCGAGCAGCGGCTCAGCAAATAACTAATAAATCAATAAATGACGCCGGATCTGCCGACTGGTATCATCATCATCATCATCATCATCATCAATTTATAGGATCAAAAACACGACAGAGTAACGAGTACAACAAAACAAAGCGAGCAGGACAGCAAGGACACTGATGCCACTAGCTTCCCTAGTAACGTATCAGTGCTTGACGACTTGTCTCAGTTTGAATGGTTTGAACTCCCATTCCAGAAAACACTTAAGGAGTAGAATATATCAGACATTACTTCTTCAACGCGAATGACAACTGTTTCAAGAGTACTGCCACACTGGAAAACCACAACAGCTACTAAATACTAGTAATATCACCATAAAAGCAACTAATCTTCAATCAAAGCAAGCGACAAGCTGAAGTTGTAAAACGCTGAAGGAAATTCGCCGGACAATAATTACGGCCTAAATTAGACACTGCATGTGACGGCCTGATGGGTAGGCCTACCGGCAGTGGCAAGGAATGCTTGAAAGAGCTGGTGCGTCAGAAGTGGTTCAGGAAGATCACGAAGATATTCTTTAAGCAGTGACGCCACGTCGTGAACGCTGTGCTCTGGTGTGAGGTAAACACTGGAACCACTGTCGAACTCTTGTCGCAGCTGCAACACCCACATCAACACGGGCGTTATACTGCCTGCTGCGACACAGACGTCTTGCTAGAACACGCACTGTCAGATCAGCTGTAGTGAATGCGTTTGTTTTCACTATGAATTGAACCAATAAGTCAAATCACACAACAATTACTGTTTTGGTGAAATGTTTAGCAGTTCACTGTTGAAGTCCTAATCTATATAGAACAGTCTTTCAACACGCATTAATATAATACTAAACTTCGATCTGATCTGAACAATGTTAAAAGATCGAGTTCAAGAGTTTCAGTTTGTTCCATTTACATTACACAACATTTACAGTACTGTTGTCTTGTGTTTTTCTAAGTCAGTCATGTGTATTATTTTTGGCTAATTTTTGGCAATATTTTACCACGGTAGTTCACAGTTCACAAGACAATATTTAAAAGTAGCAATAAAACAAACCATTGTAACTCTAGACTTTGAGCCCGCAATTCTGAATATGCCAGGTGCGCTGAGTCCTGAACAAACAAAGAATACAAGTCACTCACTAACCGGAATGACGGTTTCATGCACAGAAATTAGTGGCGGTTGGCGGTTAGTATCAGCTTGAACAAGGAATTAAACTGTTTCTGAAAGCGGGACACAAACCTGTGCACCACAGATGCTGAAAAATATAGTAAAATGCCAATGCCCTATAGATCTCATAACGTTAAGGAACGTGGAAAACTGATCCTGGACCCACATATGGAATGGGATCAACACCAAAATTTAACCAGTTCTATGTGGTCATCACTTGCCCACGCCCGCCTGCCAAGTTTGGTTAACACCCATGAATGCGTTTGTGAGTTATCTTATCTCGCAAACAGACGGACAAACAGACAGATGTACGGTCACAACAAGCGCTCGATCCGCCTTAATGCAGAAGCGCGCAGGCAATAATGCCTATGAAAATCAATGCAACTATGCCTAACCAAAAAAAAAACAAAAAAAAACAAAATATAACGTCTGAATCAAATATAAGACTAAGATTACTTTAAACGGCAAATGACATATAAATTTACTGCACAGATTACTACAGTGAAACGGCTTTATCTGTCGTCTATCAGGCACTGGGGTAATACAAGAGTCAGACACGAACTACCAGGTATCAAAGGGCCTGTTATAAAACTTTGGATCAAATTGATCAGATCAACGGGACTAAAGAAAAGCACAGCAGCGACAGCGTTTTTCAATCGGATCGCGTTGTCGAACTGTCCACTGTCAGTGTCATCTGCACGACGTTGGCTTATGAACGTATTGAATATAAGCTTCTCTTTCTCTTACCTACAAAGTTCTATACAACCTAACCCACTACACAACCTGATCTCTCTTCCACCCCTTCGCAGTATCCGCTCCTAATCTGCTGTCATCTTTTCTTGCCCACCAACCGTCCCTCATTGAAAATCACAGATCGTTCATTACATGGCAGGCCTACACGAAGCGCAGCCATGCCGGTATTGTTTTTACTCAGTAGTCCAAAAATAGGTTTTTCGCCCGCAGGGGCGACATGTTGCCCCGATAAACGTGAAATTTGGCACGGGAGAGCGGACCGTGCCAAATTTCACGTTTATCTGGGCAGAAGTGTGGAAATACAGCCCCCAAAACTGTCAAAATTTCGAATTTTGGCCATAAATTTTCCCCTCAGGGGTCACTCGTTTGCACAATTTTTACGAAATTCTCAGATTTTATACGCGTCTATAGGCAGCTTTTACATTTTTAATTTGGTCGCTTTCGGGGGACAAACAAACAAGTTATAACCATTTTCCCACTGTGGGAGCATTTTTCCTCAAATTTTCAATAGCTCCTAGCGGCGAAACTACTGATCGGATCAAAAAAAGTTAGGGGGTGCAAAAATAGTACGTATCTCCTCTATGATCATGCCAAGTATGGTGGGGATCGTGGGTCGCGCGCCGGCTGTAGATGAAAAAGCGTGATGTTTTTTGTCTGTTTGTCACGCTTTGGAATTACAAAGTTTGTGATAACGGAAACGCTATGAAGCAGTATTATTATCAAAACAATTATGGTGTCATTGCACGCGGAATGGTTTGTAGTAGTGCATCTATACCCAAATTGTTCTGTGGACTCCAAAAACTTTTCCATAGAGACAAATTTATACCAAAAATTGCGATTTTTCGCGATTTTTGCGGCTGGCCCACATTTTTAAAGCCATAACAGTGAAATTTGGTACGACGGTGCGGACCTGGGACTCCCTCCACCAAGCTAAATTTAGTAAAAAAATCGCTTAAGCGGGTATACTCCTTTTGGGCAAATTTATACCCAAAATTACCAATTTCAGCGATTTTGGGGGCTGTAAGCCCACATTTTAAGAGTGACAACGGTGAAATTTGGCGTGAGGGTACGGATCTGGGACACCCTCCCCGCGCTTAATTTTGTAAAAATTGCTCGGGGGATTTGTCCCCTAGGGGAAAATTTTTACCAAAAATTCGAAATTTTCACGATTGTTAGCTACTTAAGCCCACATTTCTATACTCATAATGTTAAGATTGTACTTAAGAGAACGGAGGGACTTAAGAATACATTAACGAAACAAGGGACCTGCCGGTATTGCATTGCCTCGGACATGATGCATATTGATTTCTAGTTTAGATATGCATCTCCTAGTCATTGGAATCAACTTCCAGATTCATTTCGTCAGCCTCACCAGACCAGTCATGTCTTGATTCACCTCCTCATCCACTTGTCAACCCATCTTTCTCATCATCCCCGCTCTCAGCATCCATTTCTCCTTCACTCTTTCACTCCAGGATCAAAACCTACCTTTTCAACAAATCCTTCTCACCTTCCGGTAGCCCCAGACTGCCTAGTGCCTTCAACGTTCACTGTACTGGACCGGACTTATCATGCTCATCGGTTTATTTTTTAGTTCGTTTTTCGTTTATTTTTTTCTGTTTGCGCGTAGTAGACTAAGCGGGCGGGGCTACCCGTCAGTTTTTTTACTGCATGTTAAATAGGCCTAGGCCTACACACTAGGCTATCGTATCGTAGGGCCTATCGTTACCGTCTGTTTTAAGATGTCGGCAGCAGATGCGCACGACGTGCGGGACCTGCAGCAGAGTCGAGCAGTAATGTTCATCGTACAACTGGTCAGCATTCGGTCTCGACGTCATCCTACGCCTGCTAATGTTGGCAGACTGTGATAGAGACAGCGCGTCGAGTAGATTCGACTCGCTAGAGGGCGCCGCCGGCACTCGGCGATTTCGTTCAGCGTCGTGCCGCAGACATTTACTCAGTGAAACGCCGAACACTTGACTCTTGCTGGCGCCGCCTGGTAGAGCAATCAGATCTGCACCAGCACAGGCCAACACGCCACGCTGCGATATACACACTACACTGGTTAAGCTCTTTAATGGGCACATTAAAACCGCACAGCAACGGGCCATTATACAGCATTAGGCTTACGGTGATACACTGGCCGTTGATGGGTGGGCTGAACTAGATTTGGCACGGCGAGGAGGCCTGGGCGGGCTTCGGCCCTACCCAGTACCTTCCGCGCTGTACCAAATGTAACAGCCCACCCATCAACGGCTAGTGTACCAACTTCGTATTATTCGATGTGGCACTATAATTATACTTTGCACTCTAAAGGGTTAAGTCACAGCAGTAACTGATCACTGTTGTTGTCGTATCTGTATCAGTTCGTAACGGTGCTAGAGTGGCAGCGAACCAGGCCAACACAGCCTTTCATCCTCTCGGGGTCGATAAATGAGTAGTAAGCTGCAATTAGATGCCCGCTACCACAATCAGTAATGGCGCCGTCTGATGAATGCTTACGAGGTGAAGGCAGGCTGCGACATAATTGTTTCAAAATTGTTTCAAAATACATCTGGTGAGAACCGAAATCAAATTCCGCTACGTACACTTGCACTGAACCTTCAGTCACGCCCCTTGCGTGCTGCCACGTCTGTTGTCAATTACGTAAATAAGTAAGTAAGTAACAATGTACTGATTAAGGTGACGCTATCACGTCAAAAACATTGCAGGGGCATCGTACAAAATTAAAAAGAAAAGCAAACAAAAACGACAGAATCGCCGAAAGTCAGTAGTCGCGGGCAGACAACATCCTGAGATGCTAATCACGAATCTGCGCGATTTCCATGCATCAGTGCATCAGTGCCACATCGGTGATTATACGTACACTGGCCGTTGATGGGTGGGCTGTTACATTTGGTACAGCGAGGAGGGGCCTGGGCGGGCTGCGGCCCCGCCCAGGCCCAGTCCCCTCATCGCTGTACCAAATGTAACAGCCCACCCATCAACGGCCAGTGTACCAACTCCATAATATTCGATGTGGCACTATAAAACCCAGACCGGCCAGTGGTGGTTCTCATTGACACCTCATCGTATTGGATACACGAGTCTGAGTCCGACGGCTCACACCCTTGTATAGGCCTACGTATACACCGCAGTGTGTACCATTGCGTATAGCAGTAAACATCACGTCTGCGCAGCACTGCAGCGTGAATTTACATACATACATACACAAAGAAAATTTATATAACGCCAAGAATCAATAGTCACTAGGCGGTGGGATCTCAGCACGTGAAAACAGGTAGGTAGTCCTCGTTTGAAGCAGTCAAACGTCAAGTCCGGAGCGCTGATGGTAGACCGTTCGGAACGTGAGGACCAGCAGCTGAAAAACTTCTGTCACCGAATCGCGCAGCAGGGGTTGACACAAGTTCTAATGTCAGAAGAGCGGAGTTTGCGTCGGTCCGCTGCCACAACACCGAGCCCCACATACGAGCACGTTGTACGCTCCTATTAATAACGTGTGCTGTGTATTACAGCCTACCTGGAGATTTGCTCTTGTCCTTGCCAGCCTCTCGCAGACCGACAGACTCGAAGGCGTTGCCTGAGCTGACATATCGCTTCAGCCGCAGTAGCTTCTTCATGGCGCCGTGTCCGCCAACATCGCCTCGAGGCGTCCACCCTGCAATAGAACAAACGTTGAATGTCCATCACTCTTATCTAACTAAGTGCAGGGAGTAGGCCTACTTTGCGCTTAAAGCAGGAGATGGTCCCCTTGAAATTTCTTCATCTCAGACAAACACTGATAGAAGGAACTACACTGTGTCTCAAAAAAGTATGCCCCTCAATGTTTCATAATAACTTTGGCACATGTGGATTTTCGACTTTCATAAGATAGTCAGGTAGTGTAGCAACATAGTGCAGGTGAGGTGGACATCTTTGAGGGTGCACGTAGATAATTTTTTACAAATCAATTGGTGAAAAAATTTTTGAAAATCGGTCCACATTTGCCGAAGTTATTATCAAACATCAAGGGCTTACTGTTTTGAGACACGAAATAAACAAATACTTCACAGTTCTAATAAAATAAAATTTAGAAAAAAACAACGTTCGTAAACGCGCTGAACATCATAATAAACTAGAAAGCCTAATATCGCGCGGTCATATAATGCCTCCGCCGGTGCATGTGCGTAATGGAGACGCCAGCTCTTTAGTTGTCTGTAGTAGGCCTATGTATTTGTTTCATGTGTCCGACATGCGTTGTAAATGCTTTCCGTATACCTGCGTTACAAGTTCACACACGACAAAATACCTTCATTCGTCCGTTCCTTCATTACGACCTTCAGGCTAGCAGTGTGATTTGCCTGCCGTTGTAACTTAACAACGGCAGGCAAATCACACTGATAGCCTGAAGGTCGTAATGAAGGAACGAACAAACGAAGATGTGTTGTCGTTTGTATGTCAGATTATTAATGTCCGTCAAAAATATCTGTTGAAAGATGCTGTATGTATACCAGTAATTGTGTTATGAATAAACAAATAATACTGCATTGAAATTCGTAACATTTTATATCGAATTTATAATTTAAATTAAATGAAAATTATGTCCGCGATCGCATCTGCCTTAGCATTTACACTGTGAACTGTGTGAAGTCAGTCGCTACGTGACAGCAGTGTTTTGACGCCAATGTTCTGTCGTATCCTGTTCTCTTGTCGTTGTTCCGGTATCGGCCAAAATGTACACTTTTTTGGTGGTAGTGATCTCTGAAACCACTTTTGCGCAGAAAGTCGCCTATGCCCTTTCGATTGGTGCCATTGCCGTTAAGGTCACGTGACCCTGAAAGGTCAAACGACAGAAAAGCGCTTCCGGTTTGGCGTGTTTTGACCTCTAAGGGTCACCGGAGGTACATCCTAACCCTAACCCATTACTTCCCCCGAATTTCATCGAAATCTATTCAGGATTTGTGCAAAGCAAATAAAAAATGTCGATATTGGCATCGGACATCAGGACATCGGGAGAGACAACGGAGATAGTAAAAAATAATAGCCTAACTGCGCACTACTTGCTGCGGAGGCATAAAACCTCAGTAAACGTTCACAGTAACAGATACAGAAGCGCAATATTGGACTGCAACTCCAACACTATTATCTATGTTGGTGGTTTACCGGTACATGAAATCACAATACCAGCATGAGCGGTATAGATAATAACTGGTGCAAACAGTTGGCGTCCAGGGTGGCTCTGCTCTAGGCAGACTGTCGGACGTGGCACAGTGAGTGAGTAATCATCTTCTTAACGATATATCATGATCAGCACATAAAACTCCACCTAATGTCATTAAAAAGTTGTAAACAGATGACGTCACGCGGTCGACGGGATAGCTACGTTGAGTGCGATATGATCACAACACGTCAACGGCGATAAATTGACCGACGTCGTAAAAAAAACTAACGCACTGGGTTCACAGCAAGTGCACTAGTTATGCAACTATATACACTCCGTCGACGACATTTCAATTAATCGCCGCCTCGTTCTCGTACTGTAAAAAAAGCATTTAAACTTCATATCAACAATGTATGCGGCGAATGGCCTCGTATCGTCTGGTGCTATTTCCTCGATCTTCTCTAATCACTAGATTGCATACGTAACTGAGTAACAGTGTCTTTTTGCGGAAACGACTTGACGCCAATCGTCAATGCGAAACAGACGACATAAACCGGCGTGGGTCAATAATTGCCTCGAGAAACGGACGTCACACTTGGTTTGAAGCCCGCGGCAAGCGAGCGGAAAACGCCAGAACAATAGGCCTACGATGGGCGGATGACAGTGTCAAACGTCGCATATGAGCCGTGCTTCGAACACGACTGTTATCACTGATATTTTTAGTCATTTACGTCCGACAACGGAGGAGGTATATGCGATTGCCCGCGATGTTTGTCTGTCTGTCTGTGCGCAAGATTACTCAAAAACGCGTGCATGGATTTGGATGAAATGTTGCGTGTCGACAGGTGTCGGGACACGGACGAACTGATTAACTTTTGAGCCCGATCCGGATCATAGTCCGGATGCCGGAACCGGATTTCTTTCTCCCATAGCGCATGCACTGCAACGCGGCAACGTGGAATTTTATTACGTCGCGAAAATCCCATCCACGTACTGGTATTGGGGGCCCGTCTAAGCAGCAACGCGTGGTTTTGAGGCGTCGAAACACCGTTGTCGGAGGTAAATGCGCTCTACCGAGTGCACTTCTAGTTCTCTGTGTCTTCATTCTTCACGCTGGACAACCGGAACACCCAACTTCACGGACGGACGTTTACTTCGTCGGCTTGTCTGTTCGTCTTGCGTTTTGTTTACTTACTTACTTACTTCGCCTGCGATTCGACTAATAGGCCGACATACGGCGTGCTTTTAACCCTTTAAAGGGCAGGGCACAGGTTATTATAGTGCCACATCAAATCATTCAGTTGGTACACTGATGGGTGGGCTGTTACATTTGATACAGCGACGAGGGAATGGGCGGGACAGGACTGCAGCCCGCCCAGGCCCCTCCTTTCTGTACCAAGTGTAACAGCCCACCCATCAACGCCAGGCTACCAATCACCCTATTGCTGTATAATGATCCGTTGCTCTGCCGTTCTAATTTTCCCATTAAACGGTTCAGTTTGTTTGCTTCACCGACGCTGAAAACAACAAGTATACGGCAAAGGGGCGTACCCCTATGCAGCTTCTATCGCTCGGGGTCAAATTTTTCAGAAGGAAGTAAGGCAGTGCTGTTGTCAGGGGAACCCCCATACTCCTCCCCAAATCATCGGCTTTGCGTCAGTGTCGACGCCCTGCAGACTACCGCTAGACGAGTGTATACAGTCAAACATCGAACCCTGCTCATATTCAGCCAGTTAACCACTCAAAACCGCAGAGCAACGGACCACGGTAATTGGTACACTGACCGTTGATTGGTGGACTGTTACATTTGATACAGCGCCTGGGTGGGCTGCGGCCCCGCCTAGTCCCCTCCACGCTGTACCAGGACTCTAACAGCCCACCCATCAACGGATAGTGTAACAACTTCATATTATTGATGTGGCACTATAATTACCTTTGCACTCTAAAGGGTTAATATTTCACGATTCTTGTTGTGTGCACCGGCCTGCAATAAAGGTGTTGTGAAGGGCTGCAGCAGCGTGACTCAGACGACGAGCTACCCGACGACCGTAGATATCTGTACTCAGACCGTTCGTCATCCGACTTACCAGTCATCACCCATGCAGCAACACACTCATCACGGCTACAGCAGCTGCAGCTCGCCGCCAAACTACTTCATCCGGCCGCTGGTCAAGTCCAAGTCCAACAGTGATATAAAGTTTCCACCGGGCGATGAGTGCGGGTCGAGTTTAGAAGAGGCTGCTGAAGGAGATGAGGTCGCTGCCTGCGGGCGGTCCGCGGGTGTGAGGCTCGTCCTTCAGCCGCAGATGCTGATGCCCAGTCACGTCTGCAGCAGATGAACTCAGCTTGGACTCAGCAACGAGCGTCGTGTGTCATCAACCAGACCATCTAGTCCTGTGTGCTACTACAGGACTACTGTACATGCGTAGAACGTCAGTCTCTGACCGGTGAACTGTCCCTGTCCTGCGCTTGACCTACAGCGATCACTTACGTTGGTAAATCGTCCACTACAGGTCAGCCAACTAGGCCAACTCAGCCTTTCATCCTTTCAAAAAATGAGTAATAAGCTGTAATTAGATGTCTGACAATACAATCAGTGGTGGCGCCATCTGGTGAACGCTACACGAGGCAAAGGCAGGTATGGTGTAGTTTGCAGGTAAAACTGTGTGATCCACACCTGAGCGCTTTGAGTGTACTACAATAAGGGCGCTATATGCAGACAGGTAGTGTAGGTAACTACACTACCTGTCTGCATATAGGTAACTACCTAGGTAACTACACTACCTGCCGGACGCACGTCGTACATGTGGGCGTCTCACTGGTCGTACCACGGTCTACAGGGTGTTTCAAAAAAGTAGCCCCCCTAAAACTCTTTGGAATATTTTCATTTTGGTTCAGCCTTTATGCATGAAATTTTGCAAATTTGTTGGCAGTTCATATCCACATATATTTGCCAATTTTTGTAGATCTATCTTAATATTTCATCAAATGGTGTTAATTTTTCCACGAGTACCCATCGTTTTCACCCTGTCAAGTTTTGAGTAAGCCTATTCACCCAGAAAATGAAAATTCAGCTTTTCGGAAATGACATCACTTTTTCCTCATCACGTGTCTCAGTGTCTGATAATTGTAAACAATCGATAACTGTCTGATTTTTTACTATTAACGTTTTACTGACATTGTTTTAAAGCTTGGTAGCGCCTAGCATGAATTGGGAAATTGTTTTACAACGACAAACTGCGCATGCAGACGCTGTGGCAGGTCTCCCACTGCCTGGTTTACGCAGAACGGCTGAGCCAGTGTGGTCGACTCGACTGCAGACTTTCTTAACAGTGCTCAACTTTCACCCTTCGTCAGAGAAATGATGGCTTTCCTTTCTCACCAAGTCCTTTCTCACGAAGCGTCTGCATTCAATACTCATAACTTGACACGGTGAAAACGATAGGTACTCATGGAAAAATAAACGCCATTCGATGAAATATTAAGATAAATGCACAAAAATTGGCAGACATGTGGACATGAATTGCCAACAAATTTGCAAAATTTCACGCAAAAAGAGTCAACCGAAGTGAAAATTGTCGCCAGGCTCCCAGGAGCCGGGCGACGGGATGAGAGGTGTGTGACATGAGTGTGTCACCAAGCTATGGAGACCGTCGTTCGACTCCAACTGTCACCCAGGCTCTGGTAAGCCGAGGCGACTGAGGAATTCAGCTCAAAGGTAGATTGTCTGTGAGTTAGCGAAACATCACACGGAAACTCTTCTGATAAAGTTGTATAAGTATTATATTCGTCACAGCACTCGCTAGCATATATTGTACAGCATACTCGACAGTTATGACAACGCAGACGAAGTAGCGATCCTAGCAGATCGGCTGATTCCGACCCGCGCTCGCTTAGAACTACATTTTGACGGAGGGAACCAAGAATGCGAAACGTGCTCGTCTTTATATTCGACACTACTTGGGGCGCCAGCTCGAGGACGTCCTACCCGGCTACATACCGAATTCCATCCCTTGGAAAGGCAATGGAGCTAGCCACGGATTGACGTCTCTACCGTCTCTGACGTCAACAGAGATCAGGCGAATTGCCCAGCAAGCATCCAACCGCCTCCCGGAAAGGACATAGAAGGCGTGGCCAAGTCTGACAACCTCTGGGCCTCTGAGCCGTGGCTTCCTATTTGGATTCGGGCGTCTCGGGCTATTCGGAGCTAGTCGGGGCCCACCGCTATAGCTATTCCTATTAGGATACCAGCCGCCCGACTAAGCCCGGCCATCGGCTACACGCTAGCCTCAAGGCCAATGACGTCATGGAAAGTGGCCGCCCATCGGCGTGCTTGCTAGTTCAAGGATAATGGCCCATAGGTCCCCACGTGATACAAGATAAATGTGAATATACTTGACTCAACTGGTCTGCTCCGGACCATCAA
>Ga0209149_1000113_pt1 | contig 34590 bp, 24 predicted proteins | sample WorMetTyACAVOLI2_FD_187423 | JGI IMG/M metagenome (GOLD analysis project Ga0209149, IMG submission 187423) | Marine gutless worms symbiont microbial communities from Max Planck institute for Marine Microbiology, Germany - Olavius algarvensis... ... | reverse complement strand
TAACCTGAAGCACAGCAGATTGCTGCTTTAACCAATTTTTCAAAGAACATTGACCAAATTTAAAATGTTGGACCTACAATTTTGTAATTTATTCTGATCAATTTTAAGTTTATGCGCAGGCTCTATAGATAATAAAGTATGTCCTTCAGAATTACAATACAACTATTTGTTATTTAATAAAATTACAAACTTCAAATCCCAAATAACAAATAATTCCCAAAATCCAAATCACAAATCCAAAACAAGGCCAGTAGCAATGTGCATGTGCTGGATGGAACCTATGCGAAGCATAAAAATTAATTTATCCGCCGCACCGGTTATCAACAAAAATCCTCCTGTCGCAAAGAACTAGTTTTACCGGGATTATCTCTATTGTCAGGGCGGATAAATTAACATTTAAACGGGCAAAAGTGATGAAAGCAATAGCTGGCCGGGTCCCCATACGGTTTGCTGGTGGTTTCCATGCAGGCGGCAATCATCTGCCTTGACATATCTTCGTAATCCGGCCGTTTTTCTTCTTCACTTTTACAGGCCATACAGATCGGTTCGTGATCATAGACGGACAGGAGACGGCGATCCTTGCTCCGCAATTTATTGCCGCACCGCCCGCAACTTTCGGCACAAGCCAGTTGTTTTTCCCAACTTTCTTCCATTTTTCACCCCGCTGGTTCGTTGTTTTGGATCATCGAACATAATACATATTCATATCATGATCAACAGGTCATGGGAGCCAAGGCATGAAAATTTCTATAGTTTCTTGCCTTGGCCTTTCTAATGAGTTATATATATAGATTCTAAAAACTCAATCGCAATAATCCACCCTGAATGAATCCAAAAAACCCGATAGCAGTCGTCGGTATGGCCGGCCTATTTCCGGCAGCCGCCACCCTCGATGTCTTCTGGCAAAACATTGTCAACCAGGTCGACGCAACCGCCGACGTTCGTCGCAGCCGCTGGGGGGTCGATCCGGAATCGATGGTGTCGCCGATTCCTCAACTCGACAAGGCCTATTCCAAACGATGCTGTCATATCGGCGAATTCGAGTTTGATCCGGCGGGCCTTGATCTGGATAAAAATCTGATCCAGGCCCTGGACCCCCTGTATCACATCGTGTTGCATGTCGGGCGCGAAGCCCTGGGCGCAATCCCGGATCAGTCGCTGAACCGCAACCGAACCGGGGTTATCCTGGCTGCGATTGCATTGCCGACGGATTCAACCGCCGCCCTCACCCGGGAAATTCTCGGGTCGGCCGTCAAAGAAAAACTATGGGGTGGTATGACCCCGGAGCGGGACAATACCGCCGACAAGCGTTTTTCACCCAAAGATTATCCGGCCAGCCGCGTGACCAGCTTGCCGGGCGCGATCCTGGCCAGGGCGCTGGGCCTCGGTGGGGGCACCTGCACCCTGGACGCCGCCTGCGCCTCTTCGCTATACTCCGTTAAACTGGCCTGCGATGAACTGCACTCCCGGCGGGCCGACGTCATGCTGGCCGGAGGTGTTTCCAGACCCAACAGTCTCTTTACCCAGGTCGGGTTCAGCCAGTTAAAGGCGCTGTCACCTTCCGGCCGCTGTGCGCCGTTCGATAAAAGTGCCGACGGTCTCGTTGTCGGCGAAGGCGCCGGTATGGTCGTGCTAAAACGGCTGGCGGATGCCGTGCGGGATGGGGATACTATACACGGCCTTATCAAAGGCGTCGGCCTGTCCAACGACATGCGGGGCAACCTGCTGGCCCCCGACAGCGAAGGGCAGCTGCGTGCCATGCGCCAGGCCTACAATTCCTGCGGCTGGTCTCCCCAGGACGTCGATTTGATTGAATGTCATGGCGCCGGTACTCCCCTGGGGGATCTGACGGAGCTCAACAGCCTGAAAACGCTGTGGGGTGATTCAGGTTGGACCCGGGCCCAGTGCAGCATCGGCTCGGTAAAATCAATGATCGGGCATTTGTTGACGGCCGCCGGCGCGGCCGGCATGCTCAAGACCCTGCTGGCACTGGGGCACGCTACTCTGCCCCCGTCGCTGAATTTCAACCAGGCACCGGTCGACAGTCCCCTGACCAACGGCCCCTTCCGGGTGCAAACCGAATGTGAACCCTGGCCGGCCGATGCCAAAAATCGGCCCCGCCGGGCGGCCGTCAGTGCCTTCGGATTCGGTGGCATCAATGCCCATATGCTGCTGGAAGAATGGGATCCGATTGCGGATTACGGATTGCGGATTGCGGATTTAAAGACCTCCGATGTATCTACGACAGCAGTCAATCAATCTGAAATTCCGAAATCCAAAATCCAAAATCCAAAATCCGATATCGCCATCGTCGGCCTGGCTGCGTCTTTCGGTTCAGCGGAATCACTGCGGGATTTCCAAGAGCTCGTTTTTAACGGTCAAAGCAATATCAGCGAAAGGCCCCGCCAGCGCTGGAAGGGGTGCGACCGCATCGCTGAACGGCAGCTGGGTTCAGCCTCGCTGCCGGGCGGCTATGGCAGCGAAGTACTGCTCAAAGCCGGTCAATTTCACATCCCGCCCAATGAAATACCGGACATACTGCCCCAACAGCTGCTGATGCTGAAAGTGGCGGCCGGGGCCATGCTGGATGCCGCCTTGCCCCTGCGGCAGGATCGACCGGCGATGGGGGCCGTGATCGGCATCGATTTTGACCTGGAAGCCACCAATTTTCAATTGCGCTGGCAGCTGTCCCAATTAATCGATCGCCGGGGTGACGACGGTTCCCGGGATTATGCCGCCCAGGCCCGGCTGGACTCACTGAAAGATATTTGCCAACCGCCGCTGTCCGCCCCCCGGACCTTAGGCGCCCTGGGCGGTATCGTCGCCAGCCGCCTGGCGCGGGAATTCCGCCTGGGAGGACCGAGTTTTGCGGTATCCTGTGAAGATGCCGGCGGCTTAAAAGCGCTGGAAATCGGTGCCCGGGCCTTGCAGCAAAAAGAGGCGGAGTCATTTCTGATCGGGGCTGTCGATCTGAGCGGAGACGTGCGCAATATAATGCTGACGGACTGCGTCAGGCCTTTTTCCCGCAACCGGCAAATCCGACCCTTTGACAAGGACGCCGACGGCGCATTGCCCGGCGACGGGGCGGCGGCCTTGATCATCAAACGGCTGGACCGGGCCCTGGCCGACGGAGACCGGATTTATGCGGTCATCAAAGGATTCGGCGGGGCCAGCGGCGGCGGAATTGATGCAGATGCGCCGACCCGGGCGGCCTATACCAGGTCCCTGGAAAGATGCTGCCGGGAGGCCCGAATTTCGCCGGCCGCGATCAGTTATGTGGAAACCCACGGCAGCGGCCGCCCGGCCGAAGACGACCTGGAGGCGACGGCCCTGAATGATTTTTTCAGCGGCACCGGCAAACCGTGTGCCGTCGGGTCGGTAAAACCAACGATCGGCAGCCCGGGAGCAGCATCGGCTTTGGCTTCGGTGGTAAAAACGAGCTTATGCCTATACCAGGAAATTCTGCCTCCCCTGGGCAATTTCACTTCCCCGAAAAATTCGGCCTGGCTTCAGGAAAATTTTCATTTTCCCATCAAGCCGCAATACTGGCTCAGGGATCGCAGTGACGGTCCACGCACGGCGTTGGTCGGATCCATGACACCCGACGGCAACTGCATGCATGCGGTGCTGGAAGGTTTTGACTATCTGCTTTCATCCAGGGTCGGACCGGACGTCTTGCAGAAGGTTAAGCAGGAGCGCCAAAGGCCGCTTGGTCTGCATGATTTTGGGCTTTTTTGCATTGAAGGGTCCAACCGCCAGGCCCTGCTCTCCGGCCTGGATGCCCTGAATCGACATCTCGAAAATTTTGTAACTGCCGCCGGGGACCAACGACCGCGGTTCTCGGCCGCCATCGAAGAAGCGGCCCGGGCCTGGTATCTTAATAATGGCGTCATGCCGGATCTCCCATCGGCCGTATCCATTGCGGCGGCGGATTTCAGGGATCTGAAAAAATGGATTGGCGAAGCCAGAGATGCAATTGAAAAAGACACCCCCCGCAAAATGGGTCGGGACGGCGGCATCCACTATTCACCGCAACCTCTGGGCAGGGATGGGCAGCTGGCATTCGTGTTTCCGGGTTCGGGCAATCATTACCTTGGCATGGGCCGCGATACCGGTGTCCAGTGGCCCCAGGTCCTGCGCGACATGGATTCCCGGACCTCCCGCTTGGCAACCCAACTTCTGCCGGAATGCTATGCTCCCTGGCGGATTTCCTGGGAAACGGGCTGGCAGGCGGATTCGTATCAAAAAATCATTTCCGACCCCCACCACATGATCTTCGGACAGGTGGTGCATGGCGGGGTCATGGCCAACCTGGTCAAAAATTTCGGAATTCGGCCGTCCGCGGTAATCGGCTACAGTCTGGGGGAATCTGCCGGCTATTTTGCCATGGATGTCTGGCCCGAACGCGGTGAAATGCTCGAGCGGATGCAGGCCACCAATTTATTTTCGACTGAGCTGGCCGGACCCTGCAACGCCGCCCGCCGGGTGTGGGGCATCCCCGCCGGGGAAGCGGTCAACTGGTCCGTGGCCGTGGTCAATCGTTCGGCCGATACGGTGCAAAAAGTTTTAAAACGCTTTCCCACCGCGCGTTTGCTAATTATCAATACACCCGAAGAGTGTGTCATCGGCGGCCGCCTGCCGGATGTTCAATCAGCCGTCAAAGACCTGAGTTGCGAAGCCATATTCCTGGACGGTGTCGTCACGGTTCACTGTGATACGCTGAAACCGGTGGCCGATGCCTATCGGGATCTGCATGTATTTCCCACCACCCAACCGGATGATATTCGTTTTTACAGCTGCGCCCTTGGACGGGCCTATACCCTGACCGATGACAAGGCCGCCAATTCAATCCTGAACCAGGCGCTGCATGGTTTTGATTTCACGGCCACGGTCAACCGGGCCTACCAGGATGGAGTCCGTGTTTTCCTTGAACTGGGCCCTTACTCTTCCTGCACGCGCATGACCAAGCGCACCCTGCATCAAAAATCCCACCTGGCCCTGTCGGCCTGTGTCAAAGACGAACAGGATCACCGCACGGTTATCAAGGTTCTGGCCGCTTTGCTCGCCGAACGGATTCCGGTTGATCTGGCAGCGCTTTACGGCCGGGCCGCCTATGCCCCGGCCCTGGTTGAACCGATCGAGGAATCGGCCGGAAACATGATCAAAGTCACGATTGGCGGAGGATTGGAAGTCGGAAGCTGGAAAACAGAGGACAGAGGTCAGAGAACAGAGGTCAGAGAACAGAGGACAGAGGTCAGAGAACAGAGGACAGAGGACAGAAGACAGAGGTCAGAAGACAGAGGACAGAAGGCAGAGGACAGAAGACAGAGGTCAGAAGACAGAGGACAGAAGTCGGAGGTCAGAGGTCAGAAAACCGGCATTCGGCATTCGGCATTCGGCGCACGGCTGGAACAGAAGTCAGAGGACAGAGGTCAGAAAACCGGCATTCGGCATTCGGCACTCGGCACAAGGTTGGAACAGAAGTCAGAGGACAAAGGGCAGATGACGGACACCGATGATCGATTGCCCCAAGCCGATACTTCGTTCTTCGATATGATTGATTCGTTTAATGAGGCCGCCAAGAGCACGGCGGAGGCCCATCAGAAATTTTTGGAACTCTCCAACGAACTCACCAAGTCCTATGCCGAAACATTTAAAATGCAAACCGACCTCTTGCAGCAAATGCTGGAGACATCTGAACCACCTGTTTCAGATCATAATCGAATTATTTCGGAATCGGAAAGAGCACCTGAAGATCTGCCAACTGCCGATCAAAACCTTCCGACTTCCGAATTCCCACTTCCGCCTTCCCAAATTCCGACTCCCGAATCCGATATTCCGAATACCGAATACCGAATACCGAATACCGATATTCCGCAATCCGCAATCCGCAATCCGCAATCAAACAGGCCTGTTTTTTCCCGCGAGGACTCCCTCGAGTTTGCCATCGGATCCGCCGCCCGGGTGCTGGGACCTGAATTTGCGGCGGTGGACAGCTATGAAGCCCGGGTTCGATTGCCGGATGAACCGCTGATGCTGGTGGATCGCATCCTGGCCATTGAGGGTGCGAAGGGTGCGCTGGGTTCGGGCAGCATTGTTACCGAGCACGATGTACTGCCCGGCGCATGGTATCTGGATGGTGGCCGGGCGCCGGTCTGCATATCGGTTGAAGCCGGCCAGGCAGACCTGTTTTTATGCGCCTACCTGGGCATCGATCTCAAGGTGCAGGGCCGCCGAACCTACCGGCTGCTGGATGCAACGGTAAAATTTCACCGGGGGCTGCCCCTGCCGGGTGAAACCATCCGCTACGAGATCGCCATCGAAAAGTTCCTGCGCCAGGGCGATACATATCTTTTTTTGTTTCACTTCAACGGATTTATCGACAACACGCCGCTGATTACCATGACCAACGGTTGCGCCGGTTTCTTCACTGACGAAGAAGTCAAAAACTCGGGCGGCATCATTCTGACCCCGGAGGACCGCCGTCCACGTGCGGGAAAAAGACCGGCTGACTGGGAGAATCTGGTTCCCCTGGATCAGGCCGGCTATGATGACTCAGCCATCCAGGCCCTGCGGGAAGGCCGTTTAGCACAGGCCTTCGGCCGTAGTTTCGAGGGTCTGATCCTGCCGGATAATTTAAGACTCCCCGGTGGTCGGATGAAATTGATCGATCGGGTCATCAATCTGGATCCGAGCGGAGGGCAATTCGGCCTGGGGTTGATTCAGGCCGAAGCCGACATCGATCCCCAGGCCTGGTATTTAACCTGCCATTTTGTGGACGACATGGTAATGCCGGGCACCCTGATGTACGAATGCTGCGCCCACACCCTGCGCATATATCTGCAGCGGATCGGCTGGGTTACCGAAAAAACCGACGTCTTTTACGAGCCGGTCAGGGAAGTCCCGGCCACCTTGAAATGCCGGGGGCCCGTGACACCTGCAACCGCCAGGGTCGTCTATGAGATAGAAATCAAGGAAATCGGCTACCGGCCTGAGCCGTATGTGATTGCCGATGCCTACATGTATGCGGATGGCCAACGCATCGTTTTCTTCCGGGACATGTCCCTGCAAATGAGCGGCCTGATCCGGGACGAAATCGAATCCCTGTGGCGCAGCCGCATATCTGAGGCGAAAGTGCCGGCATCCAGCCAAAAGCAGGCGCCGTTGTTCGACCGCCGGCACTTGCTGGAGTTTGCCGAAGGGCGGCCGTCAAAGGCCTTCGGCGACCCGTACGCACCCTATGACGCACAGCGGTTTATTGCGCGTCTGCCGCGGCCGCCTTACCTGCTCATCGACCGCATTGTCAAGGCTGAACCCGCGCCATGGGTGCTGCACCCTGACGGCTGGATTGAAGCCGAGTGCGACATTGCGCCGGATGCCTGGTATTTTAAAGCCGAGAGGACCCCGGCGGTTCCGATCAGCATATTGCTTGAAATAGCCCTCCAGCCCTGCGGCTGGCTGGCAGCCTACATGGGATCGGCCTTGCGAAGTAAAAACGATTTGCGATTCCGCAACCTGGGCGGCAGCGCAACCGTGTTCGGCGAAGTCCTGCCCGATGCCGGAACCCTGACCGTGAGAGCCCGGCTGACCAATGCCTCCGAAGCAGCCGATATGGTCATTGAGCATTTTGATTTCGAAGTCTACTGCCGGCAACGGCAGGTTTACGCCGGGAAAACTTATTTCGGATTTTTTACCCGGCAGGCCCTGGCCCAGCAGGAAGGCATCCGCGATGCGACCCAACAGGCTTACACGCCTGCACCGGAAGCGATTCGCAACGGCATCGACCGGGAATTTGGCGACCAGGCACCCTTAGATCCCGGTGATCCGGCTCTAGACCCGGCCCCGGCCCTGGCGCTGCCGGCCAAATCAATTCGCATGATCGACCGGATCGAGCTGTACATCCCCGACGGCGGTCCCAATGGACTCGGCTTTGTGCGCGGGACCAAAACGGTGGATCCCACCGAGTGGTTCTTTAAAGCCCACTTTTACCAGGATCCCGTCTGTCCGGGATCGCTGGGCATCGAGTCATTTATCCAGTTGCTTAAATTTGTGGCCCGGGAGCGTTGGCCGCAAATGGAAAACAGCCACCGCTTCGGCCTTTTAACGGAAGTTGAACAGACCTGGATTTACCGGGGCCAGATCCTACCTGAAAATAACCTGGTGACCGTTGAAGCCGCAGTCACCAAAATCCAGGAAGCGCCGCTGCCCGCCATCCAGGCCGACGGGTATTTGAAGGTTGACGAACTGCCGATTTACAAAATGGAAAATTTTGGTATCCGGCTGATACCCGTGGTTTGATAGTAGGCGAGGGATGCCTTTTTTTAAACCAATTATTGACTAGTACTGCCTGCTCAATGTTAATTATGAAAATTCCAAGCATCAAATAACAAATCCCAAACAAATTCCAATGACCAAATATTAAATTTCAAAAAAAGCAATCCTACCGGTTTTGCGCAGGTCGCATCATGATCAACAGACCAGGGTTGACCAAAGGATGGATTTAAACTCGGATGAATGTTTTGGTCATTGCTTCTTGATATTTGGGATTTATTTGTGATTTGATGCTTGAGATTTGGGATTTTATTGCGAATCTATTCTGAAACTATAAACACAGAAGATTATTGAATGAAATACTCAAAGGTTTACATAGACTCCTTCGGATATGAATTACCGCCCAATGTGGTGACGTCTGATGATCTGGAAAAACGTTTGGAGCCGGTTTACGATGCGCTGCATTTTCAGCCGGGGCAATTGGAGGGCATCACCGGAATCCGGGAGCGCCGCTTCTGGGATCCGGGATTTCAGATGCACGACGGTGCCGTCAAAGCCGGGCGCAAAGCACTGGCGGCCTCAGGCATATCTCCCTCAGATGTCGGAATGTTGATTTATGGCGGCGTTTGTCGCGACAACCTGGAGCCGGCCACCGCCTGTGCGGTGGCCGACGGATTGGGTTTTGGCGCTGAAACCCAGGTGTATGACGTCTCCAATGCCTGTCTGGGAATATTAACCGGAATGGTTCAGGTGGCCAACGCCATCGAATTGGGACAGGTGCGGGCCGGAATGATTGTCTCCTGTGAGTCCGCCCGCCAAATTGTCGACATCACCATCGATCGCCTGCTGGAAACCCTGGACATGGACATATTTAAGAAGACCGTGGCAACGTTGACCGGGGGGTCCGGCGCAGTGGCCGTCATTTTAACCGCTGAAACACTGACCGATGCCGGGCACCGGCTGCTGGGAGGCGCCACCCGCAGTGCCGTCGAACATCACCAACTTTGCGTCTGGGGACCGGACACCGGGATACCGGCCAGCGGACTGCACATCATGGAAACCGATCCGGTGGGCGTGCTTCAAAACGGCGTCGTGCTGGGCATCGAAACCTTCAGGGCCTTTCGCCGGGAACTTGCCGTCCCGGAAAACAAGCCGGACAAAGTTATCTGCCACCAGGTGGGCGCCACCCATCAGCGCAACATCCTCGATGCAATCGGGATTGACGCCTCGCAAGATTTCACGACCTTCAAATTCCTGGGCAATATCGGTACCGTATCCCTGCCGATCACCGCCGCCATAGCCGCGGAAAGAGAGTTTCTGACTGCCGGGGACCTGGTGGGATTTTTGGGGATCGGCAGCGGATTGAACTGCCTGATGCTGGGGGTAGAATGGTAGAAGAATTCGGAAGTCGGAATGCGGAAGTCGGAAGTCGGAATTTGGAAGTGGGAATGCGGAAGTGGGAAAAACAGAGGTCAGAGGACAGATTTTTAGGAGCCTTATACCATGATTAATTATAGGTCCTATTCGACGTATATGACCTATAGGATTTATATGGCCTATAGGACCTATTTTCCGAATTTAATTGAATGGTAGATTTGATAAACTTAGGAATATATTGTTGAAAACCAAGCCTGTCGACATTTCGGATTTGCGCCATTTATACTCGTTTGAGTCCCGTTACCTGGATATTGACGGTTTTAAATATCACTACCTCGATGAAGGCGAAGGTGATCCCCTGGTCATGGTGCACGGCAATCCCACCTGGTCATTCTACTTCCGGGAACTGATTACAAGCCTGTCGCCAGGGTACCGTACAATTGTACCGGATCACATGGGATGCGGGCTGTCTGACAAACCGCACCTTTCTGAATACGGATTCGAACTCGAGCAACGGGTCGATGACCTGGAAAATTTGCTGGCTCATCTGGGTGTGGGCGAAAATATTACCCTGGTTCTCCACGACTGGGGCGGTATGATCGGAATGGCTTTTGCCGTTCGGCATCCGGAACGCATCCGCCGGCTGGTACTATTGAACACCTATGCTTTTTTGCCGCCTGCGGATTACCGGGTGCCTCTGGCTGGACATTTTATCCGGCGGGCAGGACCCCTGGCGGCATTGGCAGTCAGGGGATTCAACCTGTTTTCGGTCGGTGCCCTGTATCTGGCATCCCGCAAGGGACTGGCCCGGGATGTGAAAAAAGGGCTGAAAGCGCCCTACAACTGTTGGCATCACCGCCTGGCGGTATTAAGATTTGTGCAGGATATTCCTTTAAGCCAGGCCGATTCCAGTTATGCCGTAGCCAAAAGCGTTGATGACAACCTGGCGCGGTTCGCCGACACCCCCATTCTCATATGCTGGGGGGAACATGATTTTGTTTTTAACCAGTGTTTTCTGGACGAATGGCAGCGCCGATTTCCAGAGGCCGAAGTGCATCGTTTCTCCGATGCCGGCCACTATGTCCTGGAAGATGTGCCCGAAAAAATCGTGCCGTTAGTCCAGGATTTCTTGCAACGGAATGCCCTGTGAGATTGGCATGGGCATCATTCGATTTATCGTAATTGGCTCTTTGGGACGTTTTTCTGGATAGATGTCGTATGTGACAATAGGTTTCAGGTGTCAGGTTTCAGGTGTCAGGATAAAGTGACCTAACTCCCTGAAACTATGAGCCTCCAGTGAAACCGCGTATTTTAGAAATGTAGGGCGGGCCACCGTGCCCGCCAAATCCGGTCGGCACGGTGGCCGACCCTACGTTGTAATATGAACAAAGTTTCTGACATTGATCAGACTGGCTGTCCTTTAGCCAGAGGCAGCGCTCTTATGAAACTACCATGAAATGACTAATGACTAATGAATAATGATGGATTCGCTTCGCTCAATCGATTTAAAATAGATAGAATACATCATTCGACGTTCGATGTTGGACGTTCGATGTTCGATGTTCATTAGTTTCTTTTCTTTGATTAGACTGGCCGTTTTTTTGGCCAGAGGCTGCCGCTCGTGGGAAACTACATTGGAATGACGAATGTCGATTGACGAATGGTGGAATTGCTTCGCTCAATCATTTTACAAATTAGACAGGATAGATTCCTTCGACATTCGATATTCATTATTCTATATTCGACATTCGCCTTTATAAAGTTTCTTCTCCGATCAGACCGAAGTCCGCGGCCATTGGGTGTGGCTGACACCTGAAACCTGACACCTGAAACCTGCAGAACAAAGTTTAGGTAAAAAGGGCGACCGATTTATAAATGAACTCACTAGAAATCCATCAACATAGATTGCAATGAATATGATAAACTCAGATGCACAACCGGCTGAAATCGTCAATGTGGCCACCCATCTGACACGCATGGCCCGGGAGCAGCCGTATAAACGGGCGGTGGTTTATCCGGCCGGCAGGGATAAACGCAAGCGGGTTACCTACGCTCATATGACATTTCTGCAATTCGAATACGAGGTGGACTGTCTGGCCCACGGGTTGATCGAGGCCGGAATCTCGCGCGGGACCAGAACCGTTTTAATGGTCAAGCCCAGCATCGAATTTTTCGCTTTAATTTTCGCCGTGTTTAAAACCGGCGCTGTACCGGTGGTGGTTGACCCGGGCATGGGCATCCGCCGCATGCTGAGTTGCTACAAATCGACTCGTCCCGAGGCCTTCATCGGGATTCCCCTGGCCCATGTCGTGAGGACCCTGGCGCCCAAATTCTTTAAAACCGTCTCGACCTGGATTACCGTAGGGCGTCGCTGGTTCTGGGGCGGCCTGACCTTGGACCAGGTTCGCCGGCCGGAGAGGAAACCGTTTCAGACGGCCGCCACCGCCCGTGATGAAACGGCCGCCATCCTGTTTACCACCGGCAGCACGGGGCCGGCCAAAGGCGCAATTTACACCCACGGCAATTTTGATGCCCAGTTGGAGCAAATCAAAACGCATTTGAATATGTCGGCCGATGAAATCGACCTCTCGACATTTCCCCTGTTCGCCCTGTTTTATCCGGCCCTGGGCGTAACGGCGGTTATACCGGATATGGACCCGACCCGGCCGGCCCTGGTAAACCCCGATCGCATCATCGAAGCGGTAAACAACCAGGGCATCACGAACATGTTTGCTTCCCCGGCATTATTGAACCGGGTCGGGTCATACGGCAAGATAAATGCGGTCAAACTGCCATCTTTAAAGCGGGTTATATCCGCCGGAGCGCCTGTTTCCCCTGCGAATATCGAACAGTTCAGCATGCTGCTGAGTGAAGATGCCGAAATTCACACACCCTACGGGGCGACCGAAGCGGTTCCGATCATATCCATCAGGAGCGATGAAATCCTGGCTGAGACCCGCAGCCTCAGTGAAAAAGGGTATGGCATCTGCATCGGTCGGCCGATAAATGACATCGATATCAAACTGATCAAAATCAGTGACGAGCCCATCGAATCCTGGTCGGACGATCTCGCGGTGGCCGCGGGCGAAATTGGAGAAATAACAGTTAAGGGGCCGCTTGTCAGCCACGCTTACTACGAAGATCCCCGGGCAACAGCCCTGGCCAAAATTCAGGAAAACGGCGGAATCAGACACCGTATGGGTGATCTGGGCTGGCTGGATGACCAGGGTCGCATCTGGTTCTGCGGCCGTAAAAGTCACCGGGTCACAACGGCGGCCGGCACGCTTTACACGATACCCTGTGAAGCCATTTTCAATACCCACCCGGCCGTGTTTCGCAGCGCCCTTGTGGGGATTGGCCCCCGCGAGCAGCAGAAGCCGGTCATCTGCATCGAACTGCCCCAATCCGGTAACAGCATCAAGAAGAATGTTCTCAAGGATGAGCTGCTGGGATTGGCGGCCGGCAATAAATTAACCCAAAGCATCCGAACCCTCTTGTTCCACAAAGCTTTTCCGGTGGATATACGCCACAACTCCAAGATATTCCGTGAAAAACTGGCGGTCTGGGCGGAGCGCAAGATAAAATGACAACCAATGAATCTCATACAAAACGACTACCCGTCAAAGCCCTCGTGACCGGCGGCGGTGGTTTTCTAGGCAGTGCCATAGTCAAACGCCTGGTTGACAGGGGGGATGATGTCCGGAGTCTGGCGCGCAATAAGTATGACGAGCTGGCCAAGATGGGCGTCGATCAGAATCAGGGTGATATCGCCGATGCCGATACCGTGGCCAGGGCCTGTGAAAACCGGGACATTGTTTTTCACGTCGCAGCCAAACCGCTGTCCTGGGGGAAATATGACGATTACTTCCGCATCAACGTAACCGGGACCCAAAATGTCATCAATGCCTGTTTGAAGCTAAACATACCACGGCTCGTTTACACAAGTACACCGAGCGTCGTTTTCAACGGACAGGACATTGAAGGTGTGGACGAATCCATGCCCTATCCAGCAAAGTACTGCACCCACTATTCCGAGACCAAGGCGATTGGCGAACAGCATGTCGTCCATGCATCGAGTCCGCAGCTGAAAACGATCATCCTGAGACCCCATGAGATCTGGGGCCCGGGGGACAACCACATCCTGCCGCGCCTGGTAGCCAGAGCGAAGCGCTTGAAGCAAATCGGCTCCGGAAAAAATTTGATTGATACCATCTATATCGACGACGCCGCTGATGCTCACATTCTGGCGGCCGATAAACTTGAAGAAAATCCGGCGCTTTCCGGTAAAATATACTTCATTAGCCAGGATGAGCCGGTTCCGGCCTGGGATATGGTCAATGCCATGCTGAAGGCCGCCGGCTGCAGTCCGGTCAAAAAATCAGTGCCGTTCAGAGTCGCCTGGTTGGCGGGAGCGCTGCTCGAATTCATTTACACGACATTGCGATTGCCCGGCGAGCCCTATATTACCCGCTTTATGGCCGAAGCGGTATCACAAAGCCACTGGTTCAACATCAGTGCCGCCAAACAAGATTTAGGCTATAAACCCAAATTGACAACGGCCCAGGGATTGAAAAAATTGGAGGATTGGCTGAAATCCGGGCAGCCGTGAGGTTTGGATTTTGGATTGCGGATTTCGGATTGCGGATTTCGGATTGCGGATTTATTGAATCGCTGCGCTCTGTCGCTTTATATTAAATCGACAGAATACCTTAAATCCGAAATCCAAAATCTAAAATCCAAATTTGATGAGAAAAAACTGAAACGTTGTCAAAAAAATCCTAAGGTTAACCCCGGATGTAATTGCACCCAACTTACCACTGGGCCATCCATTCCGCCGTTTCACCGGTTTCGGACCATTTTTCCCACCCCGTACGGTAATACTCGATAACCTGTCTAATTTGTTCCTGATTTAGATATCCGACGTGGACAAACAGGGTATGCCCCTGGGGTGAGTAGAAGCGATGCTCGGGTACGGTCTTAAACCATAACTCAGCTGCAAGCACCCGTTCCGGAGGTAATTGATAGCTACTTGCCCATTGCCTGGCTGTATCCTGGGTGGCATGGTCATTGTATTGATTGCTTTTACCCGTCATGATGGTCACAAATACAACCTCGTCTTCCAGTTTCGCCTCGGCTCTTTTGGTCGCCGGCGTTTGCTGGGTGCAGGCTTTGCACCAGGTGGCGGCATACTCCGCCCATACGAATTCGCCTTCGAAATCGGTCATGTGAACCGGCTCGCCAAGGGCATTGAGCCGCGGTTCCTGGCTCCTCCCCGTGGAATAGGAATCATCATTCATATTTCCCACGATATCTACGAGTCCTTTCATTCGACCCCATGATCGTTCAACCGGCCCCTGATCGCGGCAGCCTCCGAAAGCGAATAAACAGACGGAGATGAGTAGCCAATAAATAATTTTCATTTAAGGAATCCTCTTTATTCATATTTGGAACCCAGGCTTTTTCGAGATTACGCCCCGCCAAAGACCTCCGGCTCCCCAATGCATATGACTGACAGTCAACCATCGGGCCCGGCAACCTAGCTCCGCCGTTATAGGCATCGGTTGCCATCAACTTTAAATATCGGCTAACTGACCGAAAACTTGAAGATACTATTAATTTGAACACTTCGCCGCCGTAATCTTATATTGTGAAATTGCCTGGATCCAGGACCAACAAATTTCCCGGGCAAATTATAGTGGCCTTGACAATTTTGGCTTTTAATTGACATATGGTCAAAATTCTGCCAAATACCATTTCTTCACAATGATTTAGACATTTTCAATCAATGAAAGGCTTGCAAGATGGATATCTATGAGTTGGTGCGCGGCCCGCTGGCTTGGGTTGCCTTGATTATTTTCGGGTTTGGCAGCCTGTATCGCATTGTTTTTTTGTTCGCAACCGGCAAGATGGATATCTATGAGTTGGTGCGCGGCCCGCTGGCTTGGGTTGCCTTGATTATTTTCGGGTTTGGCAGCCTGTATCGCATTGTTTTTTTGTTCGCAACCGGCAAGAAGGAGCCGGTGCCGGCTCCATCGAAAAACACCAGGAATGGAGCCCGGTCCATTCTGTACGGGCTTTTGCCCTTTGGCGCCACTTATATGCGCCGGCAGCCGCTGTTGACAATCATATCATTCAGTTTCCATCTGTGCGTCGTCATTCTGCCGATTTTCCTCCTGGCCCACATCGTCCTGTGGTACGAATCCTGGGAAATCCAATGGTGGAGCCTGCCGGATATGCTGGCAGACCTCATGGCCCTCTGGGTAATCCTGGCCTGTGGGTATTTTATTGTGCGCCGGCTGACCGTAACCGCGGTCAAACAGGTTAGCCGCCCGATTGACTTCGGCTTGTTGTCGATTATATTGCTGACATTTCTGACCGGCTTTCTGGCCTACCATCAATGGGGGCCCTACCGACCGATTTTGATCCTGCATATTATTACGAGTGAAGTTCTGCTCGTTATTCTGCCGTTTTCCAAGCTTGGCCACATGCTGTTTTTTGCTTTCTCGCGGGGCTATATGGGATCTGAATTTGGCAAGCATATGCACGCCCGGGATTTTTGACGGATAAGTTGTAGATGGAAACTTGACTGTCTTTTAAAAAGTCGAAAAACGACCTTTTTACAAGAGTGTTTAGTATTTGGTGTTTAGTGTTTAGTGGTATAACATCTTGATATGACGTGCGAAGGGATTTACCAAATACTAAACACGAAACACCAAACACATGATGAATTGGACTTTTTACGAATTCATCATAATTAGATTTCAAATAGTTAATCGTATATTATTAAATATTAACTTTAGCTCTGACAAGAGGCAAATAATGCTAAAAACGTGGTTGACGAGATCGCTCGCCCTTGTTTTCGTTTTGTGGTTTATGACGAGTTGGACGAATTCAATAGCCCAGGAGGCGGAGTACACCCTGGCGCACGAAGATGTTTTCGGCAAGCTGAGGCGCCCGCCGGTGGAATTCTCCCACGATATTCATTCCGAGGCCCTGGAGTCCGATGGCTGCAGTGTTTGCCACCACGTGCCGGACGAAAAAAGCGGACTGCTGGTTTATGTGGAAGGTGAAGAGCTCAGCTGTAAAGAATGCCACGAACAACGCCAAAAAAATCAAAGTCCGGCGTTGCGCGAAGCTTATCACGGCAATTGTACGATATGCCATCGCCGGTTGATAAAAGCCGGTCACACCCAAGGCGGGCCGACCACCTGCGGCGGTTGTCATATAAAACAGCAATGAATCAACAAAAGGACAGCATGCAACAAGACGACAAAAAAATTGAAAATAAAGACGATGCCCAAAAGCCGGAAGGCGGCCGGGAGGTTGCGCCTGAAAAGCACCTGGTTTGCATGGGACAGGCGTTGAGAAATAATCTCAATCGACAAGTCCAGTTTATGCTCAACAGCTGCGTCAGCTGCGGTTTGTGTGCCGAGTCCTGTCACTATTACTGCGCCGACGGTGACAGTGACTTGATACCAGCCAACAAGGTTAAAAAGCTGGCGGACATGCTGCAGAAATATTTCCACCCCCTGAAATCACGGATACCGGGATTCCAGGGCCCCGGGCCACCGGATGAAGCGATGATCAGCGAACTGTATCAGGCGGCGTTTGAAAATTGCACCATCTGCGGTAAATGCGCGCTGACATGCCCCATGGGCATCAATGCCGGCGAAATCCTGTATCTGGCCCGGGCCATGCTGTTCAGCATTGGACGCGTACCTTCCGGATTGGTCCACCCGGTTGAAAACGCATTTGAAGTCGGCAACTATCTGGGCCTGTCCACCCAGGATTTTGTCGAAAATATCGAATGGATTGCCGAAGAGATGGGAGAAGAAATCGGCGATGAAAATTTCACGATTCCCATCGATAAAAAAAATGCGGAAGTTCTCTACATCCCCCACCCCCTGGAGGCCAGAGACCTGCCGTTTTTACTGATGTACGCCCTTCAGATATTGCATTTTGCCGGCGAAGACTACACGGTTTCATCATATGATTTCGACACGGTAAACTATGCCTACTACCAGGGCAGCAAGAAAAATATGATGGGAATTGCCCAGCGGGTGCTGGATGCCCGGGAACAGCTCCAGGCCAAAAGCATTGCCTTGGCGCCCTGCGGTCACGGCTATCGCGTCTTGCGCTGGGAGGTCGAGAAATATCGCGGACAAGCCTTTTCCTTCCCACCGGTTGTCTCAATTGTAGAGCTGATTGACCGCTACCTGAGTCAACGGCGCATCAAGGTCGAAAAAAACAAATTCGAAGGCCCGATCACCTACCATGACCCCTGCAACATCGCCCGCCGGGGCGGTGTCCTCGAGGCACCCCGCAATGTGATGAACGCCTTGACGTCCGACTTTGTCGAAATGCAGCCCCATGGCGTTCGCAACTACTGTTGCGGCGGCGGCGGCGGCCTGGCATCCACCGGTGATTTCGGCCAGCTGCGGATCAAGGCGGGCCGGCAAAAAGCCGAGCAAATCCGTCAGACCGGCGCCAAGATCGTGGCCACCAATTGCTTCAACTGCATGACCCAGATTCGAGATCTGAGCAAGGCCTATGATCTGGGCATCGAGGTCAAAAGCATCGTCGAAATGACCGCCGAAGCGCTCTTGGAATGACGAATGGCGATTGACGAATGTTGAATTGTGGTATTTTGTCTATTTTTATAATGCAGGTGATGCAAGATCGAAATTTGATTTTAGATTTTGGATTGCGGATTTTGGATTTAAGGTATTCTGTCTATTTTATTAGACAGAACGAAGCGATACCACCAATCCGCAATCCAAAATTTACAGCGCCAAATGAATAGAGGCGCGCCGAAGGCCAGCCCTTACCTTTCACCATTGACCTTACACCTTGTACCTCTAACTTTCTCACCTTCTCAACTTCCCACCTTATTTTTTTTTGCCCTGCGCCGAAGGCCGAATGCCGAAAGCCGCCTTCCTTCTCAACTTCCCACCTTCTCTTTGGCCACTTCCGACTTCCGCATTTCCACTTCCCACTTCGATTTTGCCTAGCCGATCACCGAAAAGCTGGAGCCCTGGTTGATCTCGCGCAGGCGGGAAAACGAGCCTAGATCCACATGTCTTTTGACATATTTCAAGGGGTATTGGATCGGATCATGGTCGTGATCATGCCCGGCCTCGACCTTTTCAATAAGATAGGCCATCATGGCGCCGGCCACGGGTGCATTTTTGTACTGATTGCCGGAAGTTCCCACCGCCATATAAAATCCGGCCAAATCTGATTTATCATAAATCGGAAGCCAGTCGTCGGAACAGTCGTAAAGATCCACGACCCCCTGCATGGTGTTCGGAATCCGCAATCCATGGATGCGCTGAGCTTCCCGCATGACCTGGGTTTTCCATTGCTGGGTAAAATTTTTATTGTAATGATCGGGATCTTCAACCCATTCGAGGATATCGCAGTCCGGATCTTCAGACCCGATGAGGACATGATTGCCCACCTCCGGTCTGGAATAACAGCCGATGTCTCCATCGGATATCAGGGGCGCCGTGGCCTCGTAATTCACTCCCTCAGGGGCCGGGGCGTGGGCCACTTCCTGACGCAGTGCCCTGGTTTTGATATTCATGCCTTCATCAACGCGCGCCAGGCGGTTGATGATAAACGAGTGCGGGCCGGCCACATTGATCACGATGGGCGCATCGACCTGAGTGCCGTCTTTGAGCGATATTCCAGCGACGCGACCCTCCTTGCGGCGAATGTCAGTGACCTGGGTCTTGAAAAGAAATTCCCCGCCTTTGGCCTCGGCCGCCACCTGAACATTGTGGACGGAAAGGATCGGATCCGAGATGTATCCTGATTCGGGAATGAAAAGGGCCCCTGCCAGCCGCCCGCCGGTGGGTTCGCCGAAGCCGGGCTGGTCCGGCAGCCTGGGCGGGCCGTATAGGCGGGTGTCCAGGAAAGGAAATTTCTTCTGCATGCCGTCCGGGGTCAATTCCTCATATTCAACGCCCAGTTCATCCAGGCTGGCCATGACATTTTTGAGGTATTTGTTTTTCTCGGTTTTGGTCACCAGACAGCCGTGATTGACGTATTTGATCATGCCGGCGTCATCCGTGACTTCCAGGTACTTTTCCCAGTCGAGCCAGTAGAAATAACCTTCACGGGCCATCGCCACCCCGTCGGGGGTCGAGTAGTGAAGCCGGATAACCGCACAAGAATTGGAAGTCGAACCGTATCCGGCAGCATCCAGCTTGTCTACGTTCAAAGTTTTATATCCTTTTTTAGCCAGCTCAAAGGCAATGCAGGCGCCGATAATACCGGCCCCGATGATAATGGCATCATACTTATTAGTCATCTTGAAATCTCCTTGGTTCTGAGGTTCAGGGTTCAGCTTTAAAAGGTTCCGGGGTTCAAAGGTTCAGAGGTTAAGGGTTTATCCGGCTGATCAATTTTATTTCCCGCAGCTTATACCACGAATCTCTGAGCTTTTCAGTTAAGTTAAGCTATTATTTGCTGGTTTTTTTGTCAATTCATCAATAAAGATTTCTTAACCCTGACCTTGATCCCTGGTTGTGGGGTCGCAGTCCGAAGGGCGAAGCCCCAAGCCTTGAACCCGGAATCCTGAACCCTGGAACCTTGAACCTCTGAACCCCTGAACCTTGAACCTCTGAACCCAGAACCTTGAACCCCTGAACCTTGAACCCCTGAACCTCTGAACCTTGAACCCCTGAACCTCTGAACCCCTGAACCTTGAGCCCCTGAACCTCTGAACCTCTGAACCCCTGAACCTCTGAACCCCTGAACCTTGAACCTCTGAACCCCTGAACCTTGAACCCGGAACCTCCCTATTTTTTTCATGATTATTTGTAGACTAATTCGGCTATGAAACGTCTATCAAATCAAAAAACAGGCAAAAATCTGATGATCAGGTTAACATAGACAAGTTAGTGAGAAGTGCCTATTATGGAATCCAGAACGTTCCCGGGGCATTGTGAAGCGACACAAACTGCAAAAGAGCAATATGGCACCATCAGATAACACTCAACCGAGCCCGAGCACTTCCACGCAACTGATCGCTCTGGTTAATCAGGCCCGAGAAGGGAACCGATCCGCTTTCACGCAGCTTGCCGATAAATTTCACGGGGATATTTTTCGGACGGTTTATTATCGCATCCGTTCGCAGGTGGACGCGGAGGACATTACCCAGGATGTATTCCTGAAGGCCTTTCAGAAAGTGTCTAGCGTCAAGGATGCGACAAAATTTCGCAGCTGGCTTTACAGCATCACCATGAATCGAATTCGTGATTTTCAGCGAAAAAAACGGTTTCGCTCCCTGTTTAAGAAGGAAGACCACAATATCGAATCCGAGCCGGTCGAAGCGGCGGGCGCCGAGCAGCCGGAAGCCTTGGAGCAGGTGTTGAAAAAAGATTTTTGGCGCCAGGTCGGGTTGATTCTGGAACGGTTGCCTAAAATGGAGCGTGAGGTGTTCCTGTTGAGATTTTTCGATCAATTGAGTATCAAAGAAATTGCCGGCGTATTAAAAAAAAATGACAGCACGATTAAAACCCACCTTTACCGGGCCCTGGCAAAATTTAGAAAAGAACCAGCCATGCGTCGGTTGTTGACCGAGGTTGTCCAATGAATTCAGAAAGCATGCAGCATCTAGACGAGGATCAAATTATCCAGGCCGTGGTCGATGTAAACGATCTGCCGCAAACCGTGCAATCGCATCTGACCGCCTGCAGTCAATGCCTGGCCGACAAGAACGGTTTCGAACGTGAGATGACGTTGCTGGGCCAAAAAGCGAAGCAGTCGGCACCCGATCCGCGCAGACGGATTATTATGCCGGTCCCCAAAACCGGGAACCTGTTCGCAAATCTGCTGGATTGGCGTAATCTGGCGGCAGCCGCCGCAACCGTGGCCGCGGTATTTATAGTGGTTTGGAGCACAAACTTCGTTCGCAATCTTTCCGAACCGGCAAGATCAAGACTGACGGCCGAGATGGCGGAGGCCGAAATTCTCATGACGGAAGTTAACACTCTTGTTGACAATGCGCTGCCGCCATTTTATTTAGAAATCTCAGGTGAAAAAAATGCGGCTTACGATGACGAATTTTTTCAATTTTTAATCCCAACCATTGAAGATAATACCTTAACCTCAGACCGGGGGAAGAAAGGGACTTCATTATGTTAAGAAACGCATTCAGTGTCATGTTGCTGGCCATCTATCTGATTATACCTGTAATTGCAGCGGGGCAGGATGTGCCCGGCGGAAAATGGTGGTATAATCCCAAAATCCAGAAGAATTTGGATCTGAGCAAGAAAGAAATCAGCAAGCTGGATAAATTATTTGCCAAAAGCCGGCGCAAGCTCATCAAGTTAAAATCTGAAGTCGAACACGAGCAATTCGAACTGGATCAACTCCTCGGTCAAAAACAGGTTAACGACGTCAAAGTAAAAAAACAATTTCAGAAACTTGAAAAAGCCCGCAATAAACTGGCCAATGAACGCCTGCAATTTGTGATTGGTGTCAGAAATCTGCTGGGCCCCGATCGCTTTCAGCAACTCAAATCCAACTACCGCAGTTGGCAGTAAAGAAAGAGAGCCCAGAGGTCTCGGCTTTGATTTTACCTCAGAAGGGTGGAGTTTATTTTAGGCTAAGGATGGAATAATGGAATGGTGGAAAAATGGAATATTGGGAATCGAAAGCGGATGACAGTCTGATTCTATAATCTGATGCGTGACATCCTTATAAAAATAGATCCCATTCCTCTAAACCCAGCATTCCAACATTCCAGTATTCCATCATTCCGCTCCCGATTGCAGCAGATTCAGGGCATAGCTGATCGAGTCAGACTTAGCCCAGTAGACCAGGTTTTCTGCGAAGAAATAAATATGAAGCGTCGAGTTTCGGGGGTAAGGAAGCGGTAATGTCACTTTTTTATTGAATCATGAAGATTGCAGAATGAATATTTATGGATCCTGCGACCATTCTCGCTTCCAGCGACACCCTGGATAAAATCGAAGCTGTCTGCAAGCGACATTTTTACACCGAAAACGACCGCCAAGAGTGCAGCATATTTGTGCTGGACCACCTCCGGGCCGACAATTTCAAACGGCTGCGGGCCTTTCAGGGCAAAAGCAAATTTTCCACCTATCTTTATTCCCTGGTCAATTCCCTGGCTATCGATTTCCGACGCAAGCGCTACGGCCGTCGGCGTATCCCCGCAGCTGTCGTCAGGCTCGGCAGATGGGCAGAAGCGGTATACCGGCTGGTTTGCTGGCAAAAATTTTCCATGGACGATGCCTATGATTTTCTGCTGGTCGACGAACTGTTCACCGGCAGTTACGAGCAATTCCGGCAAGCGGTCGAGCCGATTCAAAAAGCCCCCTGCCGGGAAAATCCCAAGTTCATGTCCACGGATGATCAAAGCGGCAATCCACTGCGAAGAATTAGCGCTGCTGATTCCAATCCATTGGAGTTGTTAATTGAAAAGCTCAACCGTCAAAGGCGAATCATGGCTGTTGATGTTATTCGCGATACCACCGGCAGCCTGTCCGAAGACGATCAGCTGCTGGTCCGGCTGGTGTACGGATCGGAGCATCCGGTGCGGGCAGCCGCCAAAATTATCAATCTATCGGCCTCCGCTGCCCGTCGGCGATTGAAAAAGCTCTTGATGATTTACCGTGAAAAATTGCTGGCCGCCGGTATCCGGGAACCGTAACTTGTCCGTCTAATTATTCCACCCCGGATAGATTGACAATCGTCCGGGGGCAATTTGATTTTTCGTTTATCGGCGGGTTTACTGAATTGACACGTTCCCGGGTGGAATAATCAGTTCATTTTTTTAAATCTTGGTATAGCTCTCGTAACTTATTATTAAATGAGTCACTTTTTTTGGACACGATTTAAGTCAAATTGAGCCAAAATAAGGGATTGATGGATTGCAGGGTTAAAGAATAATATCAATAAATTAAAAAAGATAGAATTCCTTCAATTCCTAAATTCCTAAATCCCTGAATCCCTAAATTCTTCCATGCAGAGGCAACAATGGGTAAATGGGTTAACAAAGGTATCGGACCTTCGGTTGCACCGGAATCCGCCGATCATGCGGCACTGGAGGATTTAGCGCGCCTGGCGGACGGGAACGTCGACAGCGGGGAACGTGAACGCTTATTGCACCACATCAATCGCTGTCAACGGTGCTACGATATCCTGCACCAGACCCTTATAGACGTGAATCCGGCAGCCGGCCCCTGGTGGAAAACCAAAACCGCTTACGCCGTGGCAGCTTCCATCGTCCTGATCTTCCTCATCTGCGGTCAGTTTGCTTATCAATACTTCAGCCGTGTTCCCGGGATTATTACAGCAACCGTGGACCTGGACCAGAATTTAAAGGATATTCTGATGGAGGATGATGCCCTTGAATTCGGCAAGGGGCCGCGGCTAACCCGCCTGTTGGCCGCCTTGCAGCAATCCGGCCTGCCGGTCAAAGAACTGAACCGGGCAGTGCTGACAAAGCCCTATTACCAGAAAAAAAGTCTTTTCGGTCCCCGTGAAGTCCTGCAGGTTCGCATTGAGAATGGCCTCGTTGTTCTGGACGTGGAAGAAGTGGACTCCGTGAAATGACGAATGACGAATGATGAATGAATAATGATGGAATCGCTCCGCGACATCTATTTTAAAAAGAACAGAACACTTTATTCGATGTTCCGTGTGGGACGTCCGATGTTCATTATTTTCTAATATTATTTGACCGGCCCCTTTTCCGGCCGCAGCCGCACCTATAAATGACGGATACGCCTTTAGCCCGTGGCTGCCTTTTTGCCCGTTCGCTTGCCGACGCACCGTCGTTTTGCCGACTTAAAACGCCAGGCGTCTCCCGCTCCTGAATTCCCCCAAATTAGTTGCAAAAAAATTGACCTGATTCAAAGACCTGTCCGTCTAATTTATTTGCTCCTTTACTTTAAAGTTAAATCCTTTGTGGGAGGTATAAAATGAAAACCATCACATTCATCCAATGGGAAATGAATCGGCCAATGCGGTACTGGCTTCAGATGCCGGGCGTTATCACTGTCGCAGTCGTCCTGGTGCTAGCTTGGCAATCCCGGGCACTGGCCAAGCAGTCACCCACCATCCGGCTGTTTCCTACCACTGTGGTGGAAAACATAAAGCAAACCGGCCAGGCGGCCAAGGCCATGGAACAGGATCTGCAAAGTGTGATCGACCGCCTTAACCAGCAGGAAGCGCTTTACATCGAAAGCAAATGCGAAGGCGCCGCGGCCGAACCGGGCTGCAACGACATTGCCGATCAGCTGGGTCAGACCTATCTGGAAATGTTGACCATGATGGAAAACCGGCTGCCGGCAATGGAAGATTCGGTCAGGGCCACCAATGCCAGTCTCGAAAAGCGGATTCGCCAGGAATTGGGCCGCAAAACAACCCCCAGAGGTCTGCAGCAGCTGATTGCGGGAAAACCGCAAAAATCAACGGCATCGACCCGCTATAAGAGAAGCTCCGGTAAATTGAGTGAAAAGTTCAAACAATATTACAAACTGGTGGCGATGGCGCCCCGCAGGGGCACGGGCGGCTCCCTGGCATCGGTGGCCGCTGAAATTTATCTGGACACCCGGGAGGTACAGGAACTGATCGCCTTAACCCGCGATGAAATCAGCCGTGCCAAGCTCATGATCGATCTGGACCAGGTCTACGGTATTATCACGCCGGAAATGTTTGAAATGGTCGGCCGGGTGAAATCGATCCTGTTCGGGGTCGCCGGTGAAGGAGAAGGCATTCCCGGGCCACCCCCCGGCAGTGCCAAGGCTGAATATCGCAGTCCGCTGGAAATGTAGCGGCCGCACAATTTTTTTGTCGTGGAAAACCTGGTTCTCCGGGCCAGGTCAGAGACAATCGGCGATGCCGTGAATCGGCTGCAAGCAGAAGCGGAATGATGGAATACTGGAAAGATGGAATGCTGGGTTTAGTGAAATGGGATCTATTTTTAAAAAAAGGCAAGGACCAGTTTGTAAAATCAGACCGTCATCCGTTTTTGATTCCCAATATTCCATTATTCCACCATTCCAATATTCCAATCGGAGTCGAGGGTAAAGTCCGCCTCTTTGGGGTGGAATCAAAGCCGGACCTTCTGGGCTCGGATTCGTTACTAAATATTTATAATTCATACAGAGAGGTTGCCCCCATGACAAAACCCGGAAAACAATCAAATGGCCGAAAATTAATATTTTTACTCCTATCAGTCGTGGTATTCCTGCTGTCAGCGTGCGGTGAAAGACCCTACATAACCCCGAGCTGTGCATTGCCGGCCGGAGTGGATCTTGATGACGCCCTGGCTCACTCCCAAAAGGACCTGGGCCACCTGGAATGTGAAGTGTTATTTGACAGTTACTATGAACGGCTGATCGAAGTCGCCAAACGTGATCCGGCGATGGCAAACAAACGCAAATTCAGTGATTTTCTCCAATGGTCCAACGCCGAAGGCATTATTGACAAGATTCAGGCCCGCAACTATTACAACCGCTACTTCAATACGACCTTCATGTCATTGCCCGACGAGTATAATGTTTGTTCTTCCTGCTCCGAAAACACCCAAAAAGATCTGGGGTTCCAGCTGGAAGCAGAGCTGGGTCAAAAGGAAGAGGGCCTGTTGAAGGCCTGTCAGGACAAGAATGCCTATTATGCGGCCGCGGATCAATATAACACCATCATGCTGTTGCTGGATGCCACCTGCGCGGCCTGCCGGAACTGAGGGGAATGAAGAATTTCGAATGTCGAATGTCGAAGGGTAGAAGCGTTTTGCCCTGTCCGTTTAAGTGGCAAGAGTCATATGACCATCGGTATAGATACACAGGAACACAAATATGAATTCTAAATCTCATATCGCCGGCGGCTTTTCAGCCGGATTTATCGCCGGTGCCCTCATGGTGTTGTTCATCGGTGCGGCGTTTTTGTACATGTTGAATATGTCTGAAATCGTTGCCATATCCGTGTTAAAAATTCCCAGCATTCAACGCGTGCTGGGTTGGACCTACGACAATCTCAGGCTGTCGGTGATTCCATTTCTCCTGACGCTTATTTGTTTTGCCGGGTCGCTGTTTCGGTTGAGGCGATTGCTTGCCGATGCGGGCGTTGCGGCCGACAAAGTCGCTCAAACCGAACACCTGGTTGATATCTGGATTAACCTGTTTTTCGGCATCGGGGTGATTTGGACGGCCGTTGGTATGCGGGGGGCCCTGCTGGAAGGCCTGGGAGATCTGGATCCCCAATCGGCCGCCCGCCTGGGCGCCTTTTCGATCCTGCAGCGCCTGGTGGACGGCGGAATTTTACTGGCCTTATCCACGACGATCTTCGGCGCTGTCGGTGGATACTGTCTGCGGTTGGTTAAATCCCTGACAGTGGGCACCCGGGTTAAAGCCTATTACAACCGACTGGCTGAACAGCAGGCCGCATCGGTACAGCAGGTCCTGCAATCCATCGATCAGCGCCTGGGTCAACTGGTCGCGGCAACCGGCATAAAGGCCGGCGACAGCCAGGATGACAGTTTCAGCCCATATGCTATCGACAAGAGTACAAACTAAATGAACTTCTTACAGCCACACCCGATGCTATCCCCATCCGGCAGCCCTGCCCCGGCGCAGGATGTGGAAATGCTACAGACCGACGTGATGCGTTTTTTTTCGATACTCTGTCTGTGCCTGATGGCAATATTCGCCCTGGTCAAGGCCCTGCCGATGGCGCCTGCGGCCGACCGGCCGACCATCGCGGAACCAACGGAACTCAGGCGCGAGGCGCAATCGCTGCAGCTTCAGATTGCCGAATTGAAAAACAAACTGGCTCGAATTCGCAGTCAGGTCCTGGCCGCATTCACGGCAGCCGAGCAGGCCACCGGTCGGGCCAAGCAGGCCGCCGATGATGAAAAAGAAGCGATTTCCCGGCTCGCACGACGGCAGCAGGAATTAAAAGTCGTCAATCGGGCCCTTGATCAGACCCGGCAGAAAATAAAACGAAGCGCATCCAAATTAACCGAAATTGTCTATGATATCGATAAAAAACAGCAAGTCAGCTCAGCCTTGCAATCCGAAATCAAGGCTGAAACACAAAATCTAAATAAAATACGGACTGCCCTGGACCGGGCCAATGCGAAAATGAACTCAAATCAGACTGGGAATTTAGAAGCGCCTGATGCAAGGCCAGACCCCGAGCCACCCGGAGCGGCCGCCCGGCAAGGCTTTATCTTGAGATTTGCCTCGGCCAAGGCGCTGCAGGCCTTGATTTCCATCAAGAAAGTGAAATTTTATGCCGTCGCGGGCAATAAAGCCTGGCGGCTGCATCTGACCGGGGAACGCCCCGGCTATATCGCGTCAAGAAATCCACCCCAAATTTATGAAATGGAACCGGAAACCGTGCCGGTGGAATATATGGCCGTTTTTAAGCAGCAAGTCGCCGCTTTCGGCCGGGATGCTGTAACCTGGGGCGTTACGCTGCCGCCCCGCACGAAGGCGTCCATTCAACGGCTTGTCAGTGGTCAAAAGGGTGGTGATCTGGTGATAATGCCAGACGGTGAGGTGGTTTTAAATTGAAAATGTACTACAGGATAAAGGCCGTGATGCCGGGGACCGTGGGCTTCGTATTGTTGCTTTGCCTGTCGGCTTGTGCGGGCATTCACGAGTTCAATGAGGTTGACCGCCGTCCCGATCACGCGGTGTTGGAACTCTGGTTGGAAGAAAGCCTGGTGCCATATTTGGTGCAGCAGTTAAGCCAACACCCCCGCTTCAAGGGACAACCGGTCTTGCTGGTCCGCATGCAGGGTGAAAATATACAGGAAGACATCGATGATCTGACAAAGCAGATTCGTGAAAAAATAACCGATGCGCTGCTGAAAGAAAACGGTCTGAACCTCGTCTGGCGACCGGCCATCAAACCCTGGCAGCACCAGCGGAGTCTGGGAAATGTCGCATGCAGCGACGACGGACAGGTTCGCTACTACATCGGGATCGATACGGGACTATCGCAAGAGAATCGAGTACTGCATGTCAAAGTAAAAGCGTTGAATCTTTTCGAACAGCAATGGGTCACCGGTTTTGGCAAATCATGGACCGGACTGCCGACGCCGGCTCAGTTGGCGGCCCTGGGCCGCAAGCAACCCGATAACTATCTATTGGGAAGACGCCCACGTCCGTTCAGCGATCGGCAGCCGGACCTGCTGGCCGCCTATCTGGCCGGCAATCTCAGCTGCGGACTGCGCCGGGGTGAATCAGATGAATTGATTGTACACCTAAGCCCCCCTGCCCCGGCCAGCCCACCGGTGATCACCACAACCATGAAACTGGTGGGGCGTTATCTGGCGCGTTTCAAGGAAGTCGAAGTAACCGACGATCCGGCCCGCGCCAACATCACGCTGGTTTCGGCCGTGCATGGGATTGACAATGAATTGCACCAGGTGTGGATATCGGCCCGCCGGCGACCGGGAGAAATATATCTGCCCGAAGCGGAAACCGAGGCCTATTTCACCATAAATGCAGCCCCTGAAACGGCGGTTGCCTTCACAGCGCCGGCAAAACCCCGGCCTTCGCCAGCGCCTGTGTCAAATCCTTTGCAGCCACCGGGACCGGACATCATTTCGTCGTTCAGCCTGCTGACACCTTTGAATCAAAAGCATTGCACCACGGGAAGATCCTGGCGGTCTGAAGCCCGGCGCGTACCCCCCCCGTGCATCGCTTGCTGCCGGCAGCTGCCTGGCCGTGGAGCTGGTCACCGCCGCGCCGGCATACGCATTTCTGGTGAGCCAGGACGCCCTGGGTGAACTGTCAACCATATTCCCATCGCAATGCCCCGCCCTGGCAGATAGAAATCGCATGGTCCAGGCCGGTGAACTTTTTCAGGTGCCCTCACTGAGCGATCCCCGGGCCGGTGTCCTGGAAATCGTCGGTATGCCCGGCACGGAGAGAATCTATGCGATCGCAGTCAGTACACCGGTGCTGGCCGCCGAGCTTGTTGACCGCATGAAAGAAGTTCAGGGTTTGTGCCGCTCCGGCAAGGTGTTCCCGGACACCTACCTGGCGGCCGGCCCACAGCTTCAACGGGAGCGGATCCTGTGGTGGCAGAACTATTTAAGCCGGCTATCCCTTGACCATCCAGGACAAATGGACTGGCGGGAGTTAAAATTCGAACACCGGCCTTATTAAAAACAAAGAGTTACGGAAAAAGGGGCCGGCATTCGGTGTTTGGCATTCGGCTTTCGGCACAGGGCAAAAAAGAAGGTGGGAAGGTGAGAAGGTTGGAGGTGCAGTTGATAGATGCTGGATGATTGATGGTTGATTTCGGATACCGGATAGTGGATGTTGCTGCTCAAGGTGGTTGATCGTGATATTTTAGCCTCCGGTTTATTTGCACTGGAAAAGGGCGTGTTTTAGTCAAATTCTGCGCACCAGGGTTTTCAATCCGAAATCCGCAATCTACAATCCCAAATCGAAGAACTCGCAAACTGTAACCCGTAACGCGCAACCCGAAACTCTTAACCCGAGCCATGAACCATGAACCACTTCGGTGTGCTGAAAATCCTGGCGCTGTGTTTGCTGGTGCTGGGAATTGGAGAAACTGCTTCAACAGCCGTCAAGAAAACGGTGCCGAATATCGAGTCGTTGTGGCGCCGCTACCTCGACCATGAATCCGGGCTGATTCCCACGGTCAAGTATCCCTACGATGCATGCTTTCGGGCGGCGGCCCAAAAATATGACCTCCCCCTGACATTGCTTCTGGCCGTGGCCCGGGGGGAATCCAATTTCAATCCTCGGGCAAAATCCGACCGCAACTGCCACGGCCTGATGCAGATTCAGTGGCCGGGAACCGCCAAGCACCTGGACATTTATCGGCTCGCCAGCCTGTATGAGCCCTGCACCAATATCCGGGCCGGGGCCCGATACCTGCGGGAGCTATTGGATCGCTACGGGGGCAACCTTCACCTGGCCCTGGCAGCCTACAACTATGGCCCGGGCCGGATCAAAAAACAAGCCGGGGCCGGCCGGATTCCCCGCGGCGCTCAATGGTACAGCGGCTATATCTATCATCATTTGGAAAACATTATACGGGGCGCAACCGCTGCCGGCGGCGACAGCTCCGGCAGACCTCAGCGCTATTATCAACCCGGACGCCTGGTCCTCATCACGTTTAACCAGCCTTACCGGGCCAACGCCTATTATCAACATCTGCAAAAGCGGGCCCCATCGTTGAATCTCGACTGGTACCGCATCAGTCTGGGCCGCTACCAGGTGGTCATGCTGTACTCCGACAATCGCACATTGGAAACCGGCAGGAAAAAATTAAAAAGTTTGGGCGTCATGACTTATAAGAGATAGGTGTCTGGTGGCTTTATCCAGACAACATTTTGTGAGTTACGGAGGGTGTCGAGTGTTCCGCCGGCGGACCGCCGGCCACACCAGCAGCCGACCAAATCGAAAAAGATATTTTGAAAAAGCGAATATCGAATAATGAATGTCGAATGTCGAATGTCGAAGGAATGTATTCTGTCTATTTTATAAATAGACTGAGCGACGTGTCGGGTCGCAGCCGAAGGCGACGTGTGGGGTCGTAGCTCGAAGAGCGAAGCTCCAAGCCTGAAGCGAATCCATCATTCGTCATTTGTCATTCCCTGTAGTTTCATAAGAGCGGCGGCCTCGGCTCGGCTGAGCTCGTCGCAGGCCGGCTAAAGGACAGCCGGTCTGATCGGAAAAGAAACTTTTGGGAATTGGTTCCGAATTCGGCTGTTGTTGGGTTTCGCATTTCGTGATAGCCCCGCAAAAATGTAGGTTGGGTTGAGTGAAACGAAACCCAACAATGCCCGGAGTTGGCTCAACTCAACCTACAATCGCAACCCAGACTAAGGTGGAATCAACTCCAGCATTTGAATTGTAGTTTCATAAGAGCGCTGCCTCTGGCCAAAAAAACGGCCAGTCTGATCAATAAAAGAAACTATGAAAAGGCGAATATCGAATATCGAACAAGGAATATCGAATGTCGAAGGAATGTATTCTATCTATCTTATTAAAAAGACTGAGCAAAGCGGTTCCACCCTTCGACATTCTGCAGTTCGATATTCTGCGGTTCGCTTTAATTGTAGTTTCATAGGAGATGTCAGAATTCAGCGCGCCGGGTCCCCGACACCTGAAACCTAACCCGGGAATGCCGGAATTGAAAATTGAAGATTACTACAAAAAATTTTTAGAAAATATTAAATGTTTTGTAAACCTTTTAGACCTACTTTACGTCACATAAAATTAGAGCATGATTTCAGCATAGAACAAATATGGAGAAAGCATTTCTTTTTTGCGCAGCAAGATCTAATTATGCGGAGAAATTATGAGTAGAAATCATCGTCATGGATTTTGGTCCCATCTTTTGTGGCTGCTTCTGATGACAATCGCCATGGCCTCAACCGTCCGGAGTGAGGATCGGGCCCTTTTGATCGGCGTCGGCCGCTACGCCCATTTCGATGACCGGCTAAACGGCGTCAGTCTGGACCTCGAGATGATGACGGAAATCACCCGTTTGATGGGATTTAAGAGTAGAACGGTTAAAATTCTCGAGCATGAACAGGCCACCCTCGCCAATGTGCATCAAGCTTTCGAAGACTGGCTGATAAACGGGATTGAGACCCAGGACCGCGTCTTGATATATTTTAGCGGACACGGCTCCCAGGTGCCGGATGAATCGCGGGATGAAAAAGACCAATTCGATGAAGTGCTGCTGCTCTACGATACCACCCTTTCCGTAAAAAACGGTCACCGCTCCCTGGACGGGGTGCTGCATGATGACCGGTTCGGCGAAATGCTGGCGCGGCTCAAAAGCAACAACATTCTGGTTATCCTGGATGCCTGTCACAGCGGCAGCGCAACGAGGGGCTTGCAACTGGTGCCGCGAACGATTCCTGTAACCGATGCCCAGGTGAAGTACTTTTATTACTCACCACTGCTGGAATCTGCCGGCGGAAGCGGCCGGTTTGATGTGATGGAGCCCGCGACCTCATCGAAAATGGCCGGCCGGTACGTGGCCATGACCGCCTGCCGGGATGATGAAAAGACCGTCGCAACCTCCCAGGGCAGTATTTTCACCCTGGGTCTGCGCCAGGCATTGCGTTCTGCGGCAATGGCCGGCCAACGCATTACTCCTGAGGAACTGCAGCGTCGGGCGACCCGCTTTATTAAAGCCCAGATCCGATCCGAATCGCTGGTTTTCCATCCGCAAATCGCCGGCCATAAGGCGCTTCGCCAACGTCCGTTGAGACTGCTTGCCTTTTCCGGGGGCAATGGAACCACGCGGCAGAAACTGACCGCCCTGGCGAAAAAAAGCCGGGACGCGGTTCCGATCAATTTGAATAAATCCTGTTTTGAGCCCGGGGAGGTACTGGAAATCTCGGTTAAGGTAACCGCGCCGGGCTACTTAAACGTTGTGAGTACCACGGCGGATGACCGGACGACCGTGCTGTTTCCAAATCAATTTCACCCGCACAATGCCGTTGAACCCGGCAACCTGAAGATCCCCTCTTTCCAAATGGAATTTGAATTGGTCAGTCAGGCCCCGCCGGGCCCCCATATAATCACGGCCTTTTTATCGCGCTCACCGGTAAATAGCTATCAAAACGGCTTCAAATCAGAAAATGATGTGATGGCCGATCTTTCCCCGGGTTCAACCCGCATGTTGCGCATGCGCCAGAAGCAGGGCTGGCTGGCCGCCGGCAGCGTGTCGGTCGAAGTGCGGGAGACGGGACAGTGTCATTGAATTCGGAAGTCGAAATGGGGAAGGTGAGAGGTTGAGAAGGTTGGAGGGGCTGATAAAGTTGAAGGCGTTCTTTAGACTTCATAAAGGACACACCGCAGCGAAACCAGAAAATATTCAGCATGAAATATTCAATTTACAATTCGGGAAAACGACATCTGCGGATCGGGTTCCTGGTAGGCGCGACACTTTGGTCGGGTTTATCTTTTGCTATGGACTGCCGGTTGGGCGCCGACTACTACGACCGGGCTAAATCCGAGACCGACCCGCAACGGGTGGTCGAGTGGCTGAACAGGTCGGTGCAGGTGTGCCCGAATTTCAATGCCCGGTATATGCTCGGCTTGATCTACCGGCAGCAGGGACAGTTTGACCCGGCCCTGGAAGCATTTTCCCGGGCCGGAGCCCGGGCGGTCTCGTCCAAAACCGAGGCCCTGGCCCTGGCGCGTCGGGACGAATTGTTGGCTTTTGCCGGTCAACTGCCGCAAGCCCTGCATAATCTGGAACTGGCCCAGCGATTTCACCCCGAACCGGTGCCGCAGTGGCTGGAGGACTCATTAAGAAATGTCCGGATCGAAACGCATCAAACCCTGATTCCCGCCGCCGATATTGGATCTATATTCGAGGCCGGCATGCAAACCAGCCTGGACGGCCGATTCGTCGTGCGGCCGGCGGTGAATCTACCGGTTCACTTCGACTTTGACCGGGCCACTTTGAATTCTGCGGGAAATCGCCAGGTACAGGAACTGGGCCGGGCCCTGACCCGGCCGCTATTAAAGCAACGCTCATTTCTGATCGTCGGGCACACGGATAAAAGGGGATCCGCGGCCTACAATCAGGCACTGTCCGAAAGACGGGCCCGCTCGGTAAAAGTAGCTCTGAAACGCAAATTTCCATCCTTGGCCGGTCGATTGGAAACCCGCGGACGCGGGGAGGCGGAATTGCTGTACGACGGCGATACTGAAGTTGATCACCAGCTGAACCGGCGGGTGAAAGTTATTATTGAAGAGTGAAGATTGAAGATTGAAGATTTGTGGAATTCTATCGATTATAAATATTTTACTAATTAACTTGAGAGTCCAAAGTTCTACAGTGAACGATAGACGTAATTTTTTAAGAATCTATTCTGATTACGTACATAGCTACGGACAATAGACTCTCAATATATTATAGTATTTTATAAAATCATTAACAAAA
>Ga0209149_1000111_pt1 | contig 34935 bp, 24 predicted proteins | sample WorMetTyACAVOLI2_FD_187423 | JGI IMG/M metagenome (GOLD analysis project Ga0209149, IMG submission 187423) | Marine gutless worms symbiont microbial communities from Max Planck institute for Marine Microbiology, Germany - Olavius algarvensis... ... | reverse complement strand
TAACCTGAAGCACAGCAGATTGCTGCTTTAACCAATTTTTCAAAGAACATTGACCAAATTTAAAATGTTGGACCTACAATTTTGTAATTTATTCTGATCAATTTTAAGTTTATGCGCAGGCTCTATACTAACAATGCAAGGATATAGCCATGCTGATCGACAAATTTTTCGAAAGGGGGCGTCGCTTTTTAGGCTGCAAATATCCCATCATGTGCGGTGCAATGACGTGGGTCAGCGATCCCAGGCTGGTCAGCGCCATCGGCAACGCCGGCGGTTTTGGATTGCTGGCCGGCGGCAACACGCCGGTTGATATTCTCGAAAAGCAAATTTTGGAGACCGGGGAACTGACCGAGAATCCATTTGGCATCAATCTCATTACGCTGGCGCCCGTCTATAAGGAACAGCTGGAGCTGGTCTGCCGATTGGCCAGCCCACTGGTAGTATTTGCCGGCGGCATCCCAAAAAAAAGTGAGATCGCAAAAGCCAAAGTACATGGGGCCAAAGTAGTATGTTTTGCTTCGACCGCGCCCCTGGCCCACCAGTTGATTGATCGGGGGGCCGATGCCTTGATTCTCGAGGGTTCGGAGGCCGGCGGCCACATCGGGCCGGTAGCGCTATCCGTGCTGGTTCAACAAATACTTTTTAATGTCGACTCAGTACCGATCTTCATCGCCGGAGGAGTCGCCACGGGCCGAATGATGGCGCATTTGTTGATGATGGGTGCGGCGGGCATCCAGATGGGAACCCGCTTTATCATGGCAGAGGAGTGCCTTGCCCATCCAAAATTCAAGGAAACCTTTCGCAAGGCCAAGGCCAAAGACGCCATTGCCACCCCGCAGTTTGACAGCCGGCTTCCGGTCATCCCCGTGCGGGCCCTAAAAAACGAGGGATCCATCGAGTTCGCCAAGCTTCAGTTGGAGCTGCTGAATAAATTGGACAATGATCAGCTGGACAAACTGGAGGCCCAGTACAAGGTGGAAGAATTCTGGGTCGGTGCGTTGCGCAATGCAGTAATCGACGGCGATACCGTCCGGGGCTCTCTCATGGCCGGACAATCGGTGGGACTGGTGGACAAAGTGCAGCCGCTTCAGGTAATTATGGAGGAGATGGTCAGCCAGGCCGAATCGGAAATGCAGCGTCTGAAAACCGTATTTGATCAGTAAACAACAGCGATGCAGAAGTCGATGGGCCCCCGCAAACCGGAACCCGGGCGGATTTCACCTCAGGAAAACCAATTCCCACTGAATCTTACTTAGCTAGCTATTCAATATAAGCGATGCCGTCTAAACCGGCTCAACACTCGCGGCTGCAGGACCTTTATCGCCCTCTTCGATCTCAAATTGCACGCGCTGCCCTTCATCCAGGGATTTAAAGCCCTCTCCCTTGATGGCGGAGTAATGTACAAAGATATCTTCCCCGTCTTCTTTAACGATAAAACCCCAACCCCGCTTGTTATTGAACCACTTGACAGTTCCCTGAGGCATGACTCGTAACTCCTAAAAGACTTCTTTTGAAAAATGCTGTCGACCTGATACCTATTCCTAAAAAAGGCAGGGTCAATATTGACTCTGCCTGAAAAGCCTGTATGAAAATTATGGTTGGCAAAACATATTTATGGATCTGGCAAAAAATCATCAGCCTAGAGCGGTTTAGGAGATTGAAACCGGCCGATCCCCTTAGTTAATTATAAAGGATATTATATCGCGAAAAAACCGGAGCGTGTCAAGATAAAATTGCTCTATTATTCTTTGAATAGCGGTGCAGCGAACGGGCGGCGCCGCCAAGTGTTCCCGCATGATCTTTAATTTCACGAATAGCTTATTGCCCGCAAACAACAACGAAAAATTTTAAAGTAATTTAAGTTTGCCAATTACTAAAAATTTTCATATGATGGCATCCACAGTCGAAAACCACGATATGGTGTCCCTCAGGCCCGGCCCCGGGCAAGGCGTGATGGGAACCGGTTTTTAGATACTGGAGGGATCCACGCATGGGTAAAAATGAGTGCTTTCGTCGATTAGCTGTGTTGTTTTTCATATTATCAGCCCTATCCCTGGCTGCAGGGTGTGCGCCAACCGGTCAGCAGAAGCCCAACTCCGGCTTCATCCCACCTGACAAGAATATTTTGCGGGTTGGCGTAACGACCGGTTCACCTCCGCTTATTTTCAGGCAGGGCAGCAAAATAACCGGCCTGGAAGCAGACCTTGCAAGGGAGTTGGCAGCGTTCCTGGGCAAAGAGCTGCGCTTTGTCGAGCTTAAATGGGAGGACCAGATTCCGGCCCTGCTGGAAAACCGGATTGATATTATCATGTCCGGGATGACGATTACCACGCTCAGAGAAGTCAGGATCTCTTTTGCGATTCCATATTTTGAAAGCGGCCAGATGGCATTGATTCGCAGAAAAGACGCCGCCCGCTATAGCACGGGCTTGTTTTCTTTCGCAACCAGCTCGGCCATGGGGGCCATTAAAGATACGACCGGAGAATTCTTCGTGGAGACCCAATTCAGCAGCATTAAAAGAAAGTTGTACAGCAATACACGCGCGGCAGTGAGGGACCTGATCAAAAAGAACATCGACATGTTTGTCTATGATGGTCCCATGGTACTTTATTTGGCCTCTGAAAATGAGAACAAGGGTTTGACGGCCTTGTTCACCCCGTTGACGAGAGAATATTTAGCATGGGGGATCCGAAAAGATAATGCTGGTTTGTTGGATAGGGCCAACGACTTTTTGCGATCCTTCAATGAGACGGGCAAACTGAGCAAAGTAATAAAGTTCTGGATTCCCCTGGCCAAGTAGAACTATGGTTTCACAACCTAAATTTTGCTTCAGTTCAGCGCTCACCCAATGGCTTGTCAATTTCAACAGTTAATACCGGTATTTTATCAACTTTCTTTTTCCACCCAGGCTTAAAACGAATGCGGCAGATGTTAACGATCAGGTTACCAATAAGGCCTATACATTTGAAAGGAGGCACATTATGAGAAGAAAGAGTCTAAGCATGTTAATCGCGTTGTTGGCCGGGACGTTGTTATTTGGCTGCCAGACCTATAAAGCCGGATTGCTCAATCCCCAATTCCAGGCCATGGATTTGAACTCAGCCCTGCAGGCCGGCGAATACGAGCAGAAAATAGACAATTTTTATGTCATACTGGACAGCTCCGGCTCAAAAGATGATAACTATCGGGGAAACTCGAAATTTGCCATTGCCAATGATTTTTTGCATCGCATGAACGTGGCAATCCCGGACATGGATCTGACGGCAGGCATGCGAAATTTCGGCGCCACGCGCAGCCCGTTTGCCAAAAAAACGCAATTGATCTACGGCACCACAAAATACACCAAAGATGGTTTTGAAACGGCGCTGGATACCGTACCCTGGGGCGGCGGCGAAAGCCCGGCAGAAATGTCCATTGATGCAGCCGGCGCCGATATGTCGATATTCGATGACAAGACGGCTTTAATATTTGTCGGCGATGGAGAGTACGCCGACAATGATCCGGCCGCGGCAGTCAGAAGACTGAAAGAACGCTTCGGGGCCGACCTCTGTGTTTACACGGTCCTGGTTGGCAGCGAGGATCCTGCATCCATCCATACGATGAAGGCCGTTAGCGATGCCGGCCAATGTGGCTTTTATCAAAGTGCCAAATACCTGGAGTCGCCCCAGGACCTGGCAGGCTGGGTTGCAAAGGTCTTCCTGGCCCGAGTCGACAGCGCGGCTGGCGACAGCGACGGCGACGGGGTAGCCGATAATATGGACCAATGTCCGGACACCCCGGCCGGTGCCCCGGTAAATGACAAGGGCTGCTGGATCGTAGAAAACGTCGAATTTGATTTCAACAAATTCAATATCAAGTCCGAATTCATTCCCGGCCTGGTTGAAATCGCCGACGTCATGCAAAGCGATCCCAGGGTCATCGTACGAATCAATGGACACACTGACAACATCGGTACCGAAAAATACAATATGCAGCTCGGCCACAAAAGAGCGATGGCTGCCAAGCAATTCCTGATTAACCAGGGCATTGCAACAGAACGCATATCTACCGAGTCTTTTGGCTATTCCCGCCCCACTGCCACCAATGGGACGGAATGGGGCCGTGCCCGCAACCGTCGCAGCGAGTTTAAATGGGCGCGTTAACCATATATACTGTGCGGTTAGCGTGATACAATAAAGGGGTCGGACAACTGGATTGTCCGGCCTTTTTTTTTATTTTAAGAATTTAGATTATTTTTTTTCTCAAATGGCCGATATGAAATTAACGAAGGGAAGGCGATGTCATTGTATAAAAAAAAATCGTTCTGGGTTCTGGGTTCTGTTTGTCTGCTGGGATTCATAACGCTATTTATGATTCGGCTGGATTTGATCCAAAAGTATTTTTTCCGTCCCCAAACCCTGGCAATCTCTGCCATAAAATCATCCGGCGACCAGGAAACCTGGATGAACATTGTGCAGGGCAGCCACAAAATCGGTTTTTCGCACTCGAGGCTTGCTGCCGAGGAAAATGGCTATCGTTTCCAGGAAACCGTGCGCATGCGCATCAATACCATGGGGATGGTCCAGGACATCAACCTGGAGACTGTTGGACGGCTAAATCGTGATTTCAGCCTGGCGGATTTCGATTTCACCATAAAATCGGGTAACTTCAGTTTTAACGTAAACGGGTCGGTTTCCGGCGACGTGCTGACGGTCCGAACGCAGAGTGCCGGCACCAGCCGCACAGCCAGGATTGAATTGGAAGCCAAGCCCTACCTGTTGCCGGGGGTCACGGCGGCCATGTCGGCCGTCGAACTTAAAGCCGGCGACCACTATAGTTTTGATATTTTTGATCCGGCCACCATGGGGCAGGCTTCGGTGACCGCGGAAGTCATCGGCCGGGAGGATCTGCCGGTCATGGGAAAAATTCAATCAGCCACCAAAATTGCCTTGAATTTTAAAGGCAACTCCCAGTTGGCCTGGATCGGGGACAACGGCCGGATCTTGAAAGAAAAAGGCATCCTGGGAATCCAAATGGAAAAAACCACCCGGGAAGACGCGTTGCAGGGTCTGGCCGCCGCAGCCAGTGCGGATCTGACCCGCACCGCTTCGGTGGCATCCAATGTGGTGTTGGAAGATCTTGCTCATCTTTCAACCCTGCGGGTTGAAATTAGCGGAATCCCAATGCAATCGGTTCAACTAAACGGCGGTCGCCAGGTCTTGCAGGCGAATATCCTGACGGTTGAAAAGGAGGCCATGACCAACCTGGCAGCCGATATTCAGGAGGGTGACCTGCAGAATCTTGAAAAAATATTTTTGAAGCCGGGACCTTTTATTCAGTCGGATGATGTCAGGATTCAAACCCTGGCGCAGGAGATTAGCGGCGGCCAAACCGAGCCGGCGGATAAAGTGCGCAAGTTGGTGGCATGGGTGCATCAAAATATTGATAAGCGTCCGGTGCTGTCGCTGCCCGATGCCCTTTCCACGCTGGAAAATCGCGTGGGCGACTGCAATGAACATTCGGTTTTGCTGGCGGCCCTGGCAAGGGCCGCCGGAATTCCCTGCCGGGTCGAAGCCGGGCTGGTGTATTTAAAAGGCCGGTTTTATTATCACGCCTGGAACCTCGTGTATCTGGGGCGTTGGATAACCGTCGATGCCCTTTTCGACCAGTTCCCGGCGGATGTCAGCCACATCAGGCTCGTCACCGGCTCTCCCAGCAAGCAACTTGACTTAATGGGCATCATCGGTAAATTAAAGTTAAAGGTTATAGAACCATAGGTGTCAGGTTTCGGGTGTCAGGTGTCAGGCTTAATATGACAAAATGACGGAGCGCAGCGACACCAAAACTTTAGTCATTTTAGTACAATTTAGTCATTATTCCACACAAACGGAAAAAAATCGCCAAAGCAAATAACTGCAAAATAATAATTCTTAAATTTTCAGGCCGACGATATGATCGAACTTAAAAACATTACTAAAAAATACGGTGACTTTTGTGCCGTTGACAACCTGAACCTGACGGTGGCGCGCGGTGAGACATTCGGTTTTCTGGGACCCAACGGGGCCGGCAAGACCACGACCATAAAAATGATCGCCGGAATTCTCGAACCTTCGGCCGGCACGATTACCGTCGGCGGCATTGATATGTATAAACAGCCCGAGGCCGCCAAACGCAAGATCGGGTATATTCCGGATCGACCATACCTTTACGAAAAGCTGACCGGCATGGAGTTTTTAAAATTCACCGCCGATCTATATGATGTCCCGGATAAAATTTACCGCCGGAATGCCGGCAAAAACCTGGCCATGTTCTCCCTGTCCGACTGGTCCGATGAACTGATCGAATCGTATTCCCACGGCATGAAACAAAGACTGATCATGTCGGCCGCATTAATGCATGAGCCGGAAATCATCATCGTGGATGAACCGATGGTCGGTCTCGATCCGGCGGCGATTATCATGGTCAAAGACCTTTTTCAAAGCCTGGCCCGCAGCGGTGTTTCCGTGTTCATGTCTACGCATACCTTGGCCGTGGCCGAGGATGTCTGTGATCGGGTAGGAATTATCCATCGCGGGCGCCTGATCGCCAGCGGCACCACCGCCGACCTGCAACGCGAAGCCGATGTGACCGATGCCGATCTCGAGAAGGTCTTTTTGAATCTGACGAATACGGCGAATTAGCAAAAGACAGATGACAGAGGTCAGATGACAGAAGACAGAGGACAGATGACAGATGACAGAGGACAGAGGGCAGAGGACAGAGGGCAGAGGACAGAAGTCAGATGACAGACGACAGATGACAGATGACAGAAGACAGATGACAGAGGGCAGAGGTCAGATGACAGACAGTAGAATTCGGAAGTCGGAATGCGGAATGCAGAAAATAGAGGGCTGAGGTGCTCAGCCTTATACCTTATACCCTAAACCATATACCGTTTTATGGCGTACACCGAATGGTTTTTACCGAATGCCGAGTGCCGAATGCCGAGTGCCATGTGACTATTGCTGTAACCCGTAACACGCAACCCGCAACACGTAACCCGAAACCCGTAACACGTAACCCGTAACACGGAACACGTAACCCGAAACACGCAACCCGTAACTCGTAACCCGTAACGCATATGAACGACATCTTAACACTGCTGAAACCCCGCATCTGGCCCATCACGAATTACAGGGTCCGCAAGGGCCAGGCCGGCAGCATCGCGAGGTTGAGTTTTTTCGGCCTGATCGGCTTTTTCTTCTGGGGCGGTATATTTGCTGTTGCCTTCCGTGTTCTGACTTACTTCAAGGGAATCGAGGAAATCGGCGACATACTGGGCTACAAGCTGTTGTCGATGATCCTGATCGTCTCCTTTTCGCTGCTGGTTTTCAGCAGTATTCTGACGGCGCTCTCCAAACTTTACCTGTCACGGGACCTTTTACTGGTCCATTCCATGCCGGTTTCAAGCTACAAAGTATTTATCTCCCGCTGGATCGACAGCACCGTAGAGAGCGCCTGGATGGTTGTCATTTTCACACTGCCGATTTTTTTATCCTATGGAATTGTCTACCGGGCCGGGGCGTTTTACTATGCCAACATGCTGCTGGTCCTGGTGCCGCTTGCAATTAATGCCTCGGCCATCAGCACCCTGATGGTTATGGTGGCGGTCATTATCGTTCCCGCCAACCGCTTGAAAAGTATTTTTATATTATTGGGAATTCTTTTTTTCGTGGTGGTTTATCTGGCGATACGGCTGTCACGACCGGAACTTCTGGTAGACCCGGAAGTCTTTGACAGCGCCATGGTGTATATCACCTCGCTGCAGACACCGTCGTCACCAATCCTGCCCAGTACCTGGGCCTATGACAGCTTCAGGGCTGCGCTGGCGGGCGGTATTGGCAGCGCCCTGTTCAACACGGCCCTGGCCTGGTGTTTTGCCGGCACCATGATTTTCATCCTGGCAGTGGTGTCCGATGCCGTTTACTTCAAAGGATTTTCCAAGACCCAGGCGGCCGCTGTTCGCTTATTCAGAAACCGGACAACGAACTGGTCCTTTCTCAATTTTCTGCCGGGTCCGGTCAAATCTTTTACCATCAAAGAAATAAAAACCTTTCTGCGCGACCAGACCCAGTGGTCGCAACTTTTTTTGATTGCCGCCCTGGTTGTGATCTATGTTTACAATTTCAAAGTGCTTCCCATTGATAAATCTCCGATCAAAACCATTTACCTGCAAAACTTGTTTTCATTTCTGAACATGGGACTGGCGCTGTTTGTGCTGACCGCCATATCCGCCCGTTTCGCCTACCCGGCTGTCAGTATGGAAAGGGAGGCTTTCTGGCTGGTCAAGACATCGCCCCTGTCTTTGAAATCCTTTTTATGGATTAAGTTTTTTATCTATTACCTGCCGCTGCTGATACTTACCGAGATTTTAATTGTCTCCACGAACCTCCTGCTGAATGTCACCCCTTTCATGATGGCCCTGTCCACCATTACCGTTTTTTTGCTGGTTCCCGGCATCGTGGCTATGGGCATCGGGTTTGGCGCGGCCTACCCGAATTTCAAGGCTGAAAATCCAACCCAGTCCGTTACCAATTTCGGCGGACTGGTTTTCATGATTGTGGGCGCCGGCTATATTGGTGCGATTATTCTGCTCGAGGCCGGTCCGGTTTACAATCTGTTTATGGCTGACATCCGTGATAATATTATCACGCCGGGGATCTGGCTTTGGATCGTCGGTTCTTTCAGTGCCGTACTGGTCTGCAGTATCTCCGCCATTATCCTGCCTATGCGCTTCGGTGCCTCACGCCTGTCGAAGGTGCGGATATAGATCGACAGGTTCCGGGTTCAGGGGTTCTATATTCAAAAGGATACCCGCAAAAATCTTAATTGTGGAAGCGATTTGGAGATCTCTTTCGCTTATAACCAATCCGTAATTGATCGTCTCCTTGTTATTTGATATATACCAGCACATATCGAGACCCCTGCCTGTCAAGTCTGATCAATTACAGGGATGAAACTCATCCTGCGTCCTGTCCTGCCGAACCTTCAGCAAAGCACAAAACTTTCAACGCCTGTACTTTGAACCCCCGAACCCCTCTTGTGAAACTTCAGGGAATGAATAATGAATAATGACTAATGACTAATGATGGAATCGCTTTGCTCAGTCGTTTTAAATAGACAGAATACCTTATTCGATGCTCACAGTCCGCCTCCGGTGGGTTCGACGTTCGTTAGTTTTTTTTCGTTGATCAGACCGGCTGTCTTTTGGCCGGAGGCCGCCGCTCTTATGAAAATTCTGAGGAATGGATTCGATTTTAATAATTTTTATTTAGACAGGATTTACAGGATTATCAGGATTTTTTTCGCCTGCGGCGAGGGGCCTTTCGGCCGAAGGCCGCATTATCCTGACGATCCTATTGATCCTGTCCCATTATTTTTTATTAAAATAAGAATCCATTCCTCTTTTTGCTGTATTTTAAAAGTTTCTGTTTTTGATCAAACTGGCCGCTTTCAGGCCAGAGGCAATGCTGAACCCTGAACATCGAATACGACTTTACTTATTCTACACTTGCTAAACTTAAAATTTTACATTGACATTTACATTTTAGTCAATTATATTAGACCCAGAGAAACAAATCAGGAATATCGGGGATAAGAAAATCGGATTTGCGCTTTTTCATAAATCCGCATTCCGCAATCTGAAATCCGCAATCAAATTGGAGGTTTCCATGCAGCCTGCCCTGACCCAAAAACAGCAGCGTGTTTTAGACTATCTGCAGAACGAAATCGCAAGCAGCGGACAGGCTCCCAGCCTACGCCAGGCGGCGGCCGACATCGGGGTCAGCCACGCCGCCATCGCTCAAATCATCAAGGCCCTGGAGCAAAAAGGTTATCTGAAGCGGGAGGGGCGCTACAGTCGGACAGTCTATCTTTTAAACCGCGCCAGCGAGCCGACGGCGGCTCAGCGCTGGCGGGAGATTCCCATCATCGGCCGGGTCATGGCCGGACTGCCGATGTACGCCCAGACGGATTGGGACGGCAGCACGGTGCTGGATGCCGCGGTCTTTCGCGGCCAAAATCTTTTTGCCTTGCGGGTCAAGGGCCATTCGATGAAAGATGTCGGAATCCTGGACGGCGATTTGGCGATCTGCGAACCACGTCAGTACGCCCAGAACGGTGAAATTGTGGTGGCACTCATCGGCAGCGAGGAGGCCACCGTCAAGCGGTTCTACCTGCGTAAGAATTATGTCGAACTGCGCCCGGCCAATGCCCGATTCAAACCCATGCGCTACGGTTTCGGTGAAGTGCTGATTCAAGGCAAAGTCATCGGCATCCAGCGCGGACCGGAGGGGATAAAATGAAGATGAGCGCTTCGCTTGAGGAGCGGCCTGCGGCCTCGAGGAGCGCTGCGCTTGAGGAGCACTTCGTTCGAGGAGCGCTGCGTTTGTGGAGCGGCCTGCGGCCTCGAGGGTCGTCCGTCGCAAAAATGAATCCCTCAAGCGCAGCGCTCCTCAAACGAAGCGCAGGAACTGCGCGTAGTGCTCATCAAGCGTGGCGCTCATCAAGTGCAACGCTCATCAAGCGCAGCGCTCATCAAGCGAAGCGCTCTTTCAGCGTAGCGCTCATCAAGCGAAGCGCTCGCCGGCAGCCGGCATATTTTTCGGCGAAAAACATCTATGAAGAAAATGCACTGACATGAATCCTCAAACGACACATAACGGCTGCCGGCTCCGGGTCGGCACGAGCGGCTATTCGTATGCCGAATGGGTCGATGCCGGGTTTTATCCACCGGGCACTCGATCAGGCAGCATGCTGCCCGTTTACGCCCAAAACTTTCCGATTACCGAATTGAACTTCACCTGGTATCAAATGCCCAAAGCGCAAACGCTCGAGCGCATGCACCGGCAGGCGCCGCCCGGTTTTCGGTTTGCCGCCAAACTGACCCGTACCTTAACCCATGAAGTCGATCCGGGCCAGTGGCGCGGGCAGGCCGCCCGCTACCGGGACGGCATCGCACCGCTTTTGCAGGCCCGCAAGCTGGTGGCGGTCCTGCTGCAGTTTCCGCCGTCCTTTGTGCGGGCCCCCCAAAACCGCCGCTATCTGGCGGCCCTGCTGGATGAGTTGGACGGCCTGCCCCTGGCGGTGGAGTTTCGCCACGCATCCTGGGCCACGGACCGGGTCTTCGCCGAACTGGAGCGCCGCCGCACCACGCTGGTGGCGGTGGATGAACCGGATCTGCCCGGCCTGTTTCCAAGACTCGATATCGTCACCAGTCCCGAACTTTTCTACGTCCGCTTTCACGGCCGCAACGCCAAAGGCTGGCGCTCGGGCAACATGCAAAAGCAATTTGACTACGACTACGGGGATGCGGAGTTGCGCCAATGGGTCGATGTCCGAATTGACAAGATGGCGCGGCAGGCCGCGGCAGGCGTCGTGTTCTTCAACAACCATGTCCGGGCTCAAGCGCCCAGGAATGCCGCAAAGCTCATTAATTTGTTGATAGAAAGAGGGTTGATGGAGGCGGAGGTTCAAGGGTTCAGAGGTTCAGGGTTCAAAGGTTCGGGGTTGGCGCCCGAATAAAACCGCCGACCCACTCTTATGAAACTAAATTTAAAGCGAACCGCAGAATATCGAACAAGAAATATCGAATGATGAAGGGTGGAATCGCTTTGCTCTGTCATTTTAATAAGATCGATAGAATACATTCCTTCGACATTCGTTATTCCTTGTTCGATATTCGATATTCGCTTTTTCGAAGTTTCTTATTCGATCAAACCGGCTGTCTTTTAGCCGGCCTGCGATGAGTTCAGCCGAATCGAGGCCGTGCTCTTATGACTCTACATATAAGTTTTCAGGTGTCAGGATATAACGCTTTAACTCCCTGCGCTCGGACATCTTATATAAATAGCAAAATACAGAAGCGTAGGGCGGGCCACCGTGCCCGCCAAATTCGGTCGGCACGGTGGCCGACTCTACGTTGTCATAGGAATGAAGTTTCTGACATTGATCAGATTGGCCGTTTTTTGGCCAGAGGCAGCGCTGAACCCCTGGACTTCTGAACCCTTGAATCTCTGAACCTTGAACCCAGAACCACTGAACCTTGAACCTCTGAACCTATGAACCTCTGAACCTGGAACCCTGAACCTGGAACCCTGAACCTCTGAACCCAGAACCACTGAACCTTGAACCTCTGAACCTTGAACCTCTGAACCTTTGAACCCATGAACGGTCACGAACGCTCAATTATCCATCTGAATATCGCCGACTTTGCCGTGGCGGTGGAGCGGGCGGTGGACGGCCGCCTCCGGGACCGGCCGGTGATCATCGCACCCGAGGGTGCCGCCCGGGCGGCGGTTTATGATATGAGCCAGGAAGCGTATCTGGGCGGGGTCCGCAAGGGTATGGCCCTGCGCCGGGCCGCGCGCCTGTGCAAGGACGCCCGCATCCTGCCGCCCCACCCGGACCGCTACGAACACACTATGGGTGCGCTGCTCAAGCAGGCGCTGCCGTATTCACCGCTCATCGAAAGCGGTGAAACCGACGGGCACCTGTTTGTGGACGTCACCGGCACCGCCCGCCTTTTCGGCCCCCCCATGGATGTTGCCTGGCGGCTGCGCCGGCAGGTGCGAAAGGACCTCGGCCTGGATCCGATCTGGTCGGTGGCCCCCAACAAACTGGTGGCCAAAGTCGCCACGCGCCTGGTAAAACCCGACGGGGAGTACATCGTCGGCGCCGGCGAAGAAGAAGCGCTGTTGGCGCCCTTGCCCCTCGGCCTGGTTCCGGGCATTGAACGCAATGATCTGTCTCGGCTGCAGGAATTCAACCTCCGCCGGGTGTCGCATCTCACGGCCCTGAACCTGGAACAGTTGCAGATCCCTTTCGGCGCTCGCGCCCGGTTTCTGTATGAAGCCGCGCGCGGCATCGATCCGTCTCCCGTCCTGCCGATCGGACAGAAACCGCTCAGAATTATTGTCGATCACGAGTTCGGCAATGACACCAACCACAAGTCCTCCCTGGAGAGCGCCCTGTACCGCCTGGTCGAACAGGCCGGTGATCAGCTGCGCCGGCGCCGGCGGGCCGCCCGCCGGGTTGCCGTCGTCCTGGACTACTCGGACGGCCTGCGCTGCGCCCGTCAGCTGGCCGCCAAACCGGCCACAGCCAACGATCTCGCCCTTTTCGAACTGGCCCGGCGCACCCTGAGGATGGCCTGGACCCGGCGCATCCGCATCCGGCATGTCCGCCTGATCTGCGACCGGCTGATTTTCCCCCCGGCCCAGCTGCCGTTGTTTGCCGATGACCGGAAACAAGCCGACCAGCGCGACAATCTGGTCAGCGCCATTGACCGCATTCGGCTGCGGTTCGGCAATGATGCGGTTCAGGCGGGAAGAACCATGGCGGCCTGAACTAGGTCAGCCGGTTTGCCCGTTGCCGGTTCGCCGGTTTGCCCGTTGCCGGTTCGCCGGTTGGCCCGTTGCCGGCTGATCGGTTGGTCGGTTTGATGGACTCCATAATTGAAATATTAACAAACATTTGAAGAGAGGAAAGGACAAAATGAAAATCATTCGGTTTGAAGATCTGGACTGTTGGAAAGAGGCAAGAGGGTTAACGAAAAAAGTTTATGACTTTACAAAACGTCCGACTTTCTCAAAGGACTACAGGTTGTCAGGTCAGATCACCGGTGCTGCCATTTCCGTAATGAACAACATCTGTGAAGGGTTTGATGCCAAATCGAATAAAGAGTTCATCCGATTTTTAACCTATTCAAGACGATCTTGTTCAGAAGTACAAAATTGTTTGTATATCGCGTTGGATCAAAACTACATTTCAGAAAATGAATTTCAAAATACTTACGACCACTGTACAAAAGTTCGCAAGATAATTGACGGCCTAATCCGATACTTGAAAAAGCACTGATCTGTTAGTCGGTTAGTCCGTTAGCCGGTTTGCCCGTTTGCCCGTTTGCCCGTTTGCCGGTTTGTCAGTTTGTCAGTTTGTAAAGGTTAATCCACATAAAGTATAACCGGGTCAACCGGCCCAACGGCCCACGGGCTCAACCGGCCCAACGGCCCAACGGGCTCAACCGGCCCAACCGGCCCACGGGCCCAACCTATATACCATGATTCCATTAACCGTCCGATCCAGCTACTCCCTCATGTGGGGCACGGCCTACGTCAAACAGGTTTGCCGGGCGGCCAAACGCCTGGGCTACGATCGCCTGGCCTTGACCGACACCGACAACCTGTACGGTTTGTGGCCTTTTTTACGCACCTGCCGGGAGCAAGGCCTGACCCCGATCGTCGGCGCCGAAGTCACGGACCCCACCCGCAAACAGCGGGCCGTGTGCCTGGTGGAAGATGACAACGGCTATCGCAATCTCTGCCGCCTGCTCACCCGCCGTCACATGGATGACGATTTCGATCTGGCAGCGGTCCTGCCCCAATACGCCGCCGGCCAGGTGGTCCTGACCCAAAATGCCGATCTGCTGCAGGCCTGGCATGGGGCCGGCGTGGCAGTGGCCGCCGCCATGCCGCGCCGGCCCCTGGCGCCCACCCATATCCTGCGCCGCACGGCCCAACGACTGGCCGTCCCGCTGGCGGCCACGCCGGGCAGTTTCTTTTTGCAGCCCGAGGATGCGGCCGTCCACCGCCTGCTGCGGGCCATCGACCGCAATACCGCTTTGTCCCGCCTGGCGGCCGACGATGTCGCTCCCGCCGACGCCTGGCTGGCCCCGCCCGCCGAGTATGAACGCCGGTTTGCCATCTGTCCGGAAGCGGTGCGGGCCACCCATGAAATCGCCGACCGCCTGGCATTCAACGGACCCCAGTTCGGCATCGTCATGCCGCCTTTGGATAACCGCAACGGCGGCGATCCGGCCCGGCGCCTGCGCGATGCCGCCTATGCCGGTGCCCGCCGGCGCTACGGCCGGGAGCTGTCCGAAGCGGTGGTCGACCGGCTGGAGCACGAACTGCGCAGCATCGCGGACATGGGCTTTGCCGCGTACTTTCTGATCGTGCGCGACATTGTCAAACACAGCCCCCGCACCTGCGGCCGCGGATCGGGCGCCGCCTCCCTGGTGGCCTATTGCCTGGGCATCACCAACGTCTGCCCCCTCAAGCACAACCTGTATTTCGAACGCTTTTTGAATCCGGGACGCACGGATCCGCCCGACATCGATGTCGATTTCGCCTGGGACGAACGCGATGATGTCCTGAATGCGGTGCTCGACCGCCACCGGGGGCATGCCGCCATGGTGTGCAACCACGTGCTGTTTCAGCCCCGCATGGCCATCCGCGAGGTCGCCAAGGTTTACGGGTTGACGGATGCTGAAATCGGCCGGGTGTCCAAGCGCCTGCCGCGCTTCTGGCGCGCCAAGGAATCCGACCCCGAACTGCTGGGCGGCATCCAAAAACGCCCGGAGTCCCGGGCCCTCGAATTTCCGGCGCCCTGGCCGGAGATCCTGTCATTGGCCCAGCGGATCATCGGCACCCCCCGCTACCTGTCCGTGCATCCCGGCGGCGTGGTGATCACCCCGCGGCCGATCGACGAGTACGTCCCTCTGCAGCGGGCGCCCAAGGGGGTTCCCATCATCCAGTGGGAAAAAGATGCCACCGAAGATGCCGGCCTGGTCAAAATCGATCTGCTGGGCAACCGCAGCCTGGGCGTGATCCGGGACGCCGTCGGCAACCTGCAGACCAACGGGGTCGCATTCGACGACTTTCACTGGGAGCCCGAAGACGATCTGCCCACCCAGCAGTCCCTGGCCCAGGGCCGCACCATGGGCTGCTTTTATATCGAAAGTCCCGCCATGCGGCTGCTGCAGCAAAAATCCAGGGTTGGCGATTTCGAACACCTGGTGATCCACAGCAGCATTATCCGCCCGGCCGCCAACGAGTTCATCCGTGAGTACATCCGGCGCCTGCACGGCGGGCCCTGGGATCCGATCCACCCGCTGTTGACCGAGGTCCTGGAAGAGACCTTCGGCATCATGGTCTACCAGGAAGACGTATCCCGCGCCGCCCTGGCCCTGGCCGGCTTTTCCCATGCCGAAGCCGACAACCTGCGCAAGGTCATGTCCAAGAAAGACCGCCGGCATCAGCTGCAGGATTACAAAAATCGCTTTTACACCGGGGCCCGCCGGCGCAATGTCTCGGAAGAACAGGTGGCCGCCATTTGGGATATGATGATGAGCTTCAGCGGCTATTCTTTTTGCAAGCCCCACAGCGCATCCTACGCCCGGGTGTCCTTCCAGGCCGCCTACCTCAAACTCCATCACCCGGCCGAATTCATGGCCGCCGTCATCAGCAACCAGGGCGGCTTTTACAGCGCCTTTGCCTATGTCTCCGAATCCCGCCGCCTGGGGCTGACCGTCCTGCCGCCGGACGTCAATGCCAGCGAAATTCGTTGGACCGGCCGGGACCGCGCCGTGCGGGTGGGCTTGCTCTCCATCAAAGGGCTTTCGGCCCAAACCCAAGAGCGCATCGTCGCTGGCCGCCGGCAGGGCCGCTATCAAAGTCTTCACGATCTATTGGAACGCGTGAATCCGGCCGAAGACGAGGCCCGGGCCCTGATCCACTGCGGCGCCCTGGATGGATTGAATCCTTCCGGCAACCGGGCGGCGTTGATGTGGCAGCTGGCTTGCCGGCTCAAAGCCCGATCAAGCAAAGCGACTCCCCAAAACCGGTCGCTTTTCGGCCACAACGATCAGGTCCAAGAAGATCTTCCCCCGCCCCTGCCCCCGGAGGACCAACGGGAAAAGCTGCGGCGCGAATTTGCCATTCTGGGTTTTCTGTGCGATCGGCATCCCATGGAACTTTATGCTGCTGTTTTGCAGAAAATGCGCACCGTCAAGGCCGTCGACCTGCCGCGTCACGTCGGTCGGCGGGTGCGGCTGGCCGGCTGGCTGATCACCGGCAAGCTGGTCACCACCAAGCACGGCGACCCCATGGAGTTTTTGACCTTCGAGGATGAAACCGGCCTCGTCGAAACCACCTTTTTCCCCCGAACCTACCACCGCTTCTGTCACATGATCGACCGCCACCGGCCCTATCTGCTCACGGGCAAAGTGGATGAGGATTGGGGGGCTATTACGTTGACGGTGGACCGGGTGGAATTGATCCGCAGCTAAGGTGATCACAACCTATGGCAAGATGCTTGAGCAGACAGGCAGATTATAGAGGCGATTTCAGATTTAAGATTTTGCAGCGAAAGCAGCGTTCAAATACCATCCGAAATCATTCACTACGACACGACGAGAACCGCTCAGATCGCCATCGCCCGCGGACTTGCCGAAGCCACTGCAGGCACTGGAATCACGGTAAACAGTCTGCTGACGGGAACAACCCGGCCGCGGGGGGTCGATGATTTTGTCTGTGAGCTTGCGAAGCAGGAAGGCAAATCATTTGAGAGCTTCGAGAAGGAATTCTTCGAAAAGGTACGCCCCACGTCATCAATCAAGCGCAATGCAACAACAAAGGAAGTTGCCACCCTGGCAGCGTATCTTCTCAGCCCGCTTGCATCAGCCACAACGGGCGCCGCTTGACGAGTAGACGGTGGAACCATAAAGAGCGCCTTCGGATTACATTCGGCTGCATATTTGGGATTTCATGACACCGGTTGAAGAGGTGCTGCGTACCTTCGACGACCTGGTGCGTCAGGGCAAAACCCTTTACATCGGCCTCTCCGAAACGCCGGCCTGGATCGTTTCACGGGCCGACGCCATCGCTGAATTGCGCGGCTGGACTCAGTTAGTCGGCCTGCACTTTGAATACAGTCTGATCGAGTGAACCTCCGAGCGGGAGCTGCTGCCCATGGTCCGCGAGCTCAACCTCGCTGTCACTGCCTGGTCACCTTTGGCCGGCGGCTTGTTGACCGGAAAATACGAAGAGGGATACGAAGGCGGAAGATAGATATGCATATAAACATGACCGTCCCCTGCGATGCCTAATAATTCAACCGCGGTGCAAGAAATTAATATTGACAATAAAACCTGCAATGGTTATCGGATAGTCATTAACTCGCTTTGATTGACTCCTCGATATTTTGGCCTGATACTGACACACAATTCGCAATTTTCGATTGATTCGCACTGAAAAAGCAAGCCCTTATCTATTATCCTTCAACCGTGGAGGGCCGCCCATGACGTTTGAAGAGGTGGTGGATCAGGCTGCCGCGATGCTGCAAAGGCGCGGGCGCGTCGCGTACGGTCTGCTCAAACGACAGTTTAACCTAGATGACGACGCACTGCAGGACCTCAAAGAAGAACTCATTTACGGTCAACAATTGGCCGCTGATGAGGACAGCCTTGTGATGGTCTGGACCGGTGCAGCGGGTCCGGCATCGACGCAGAGCTTGTCTACTCCTGCATCAGGATCACAGCCGCCCGCCGACCGCATTATGCCTGCCCGTGCCCAACCTCGCCCTCCTGATGCCGAACGCCGCCAGCTCACCGTGATGTTCTGTGATCTGGTGGACTCGACACCCCTATCGGAACAGCTAGACCCCGAAGAGCTGCGCGACGTTGTGCAAGCCTATCAGCACACCTGCGCCGAAGTCGTCCAACGTTTTGAGGGTCATATCGCCCAGCTCCTTGGCGATGCTCTGTTGGTCTATTTTGGCTGGCCCCAGGCTCACGAAGACGATGCCCAGCGGGCGGTACGGACCGGGCTAGGCATGTTGCAGGCCGTGCAGACGCTGAACGCGCGTCTGCAAGAAGAGAAAGGTATCCACTTGGCCATTCGGGTCGGTCTCCACACGGGCTTAGTCGTCGTGGGCGAGATGGGGGATGGCGGTTATCAGGAACAGCTCGCCCTGGGTGAGACGCCGAACATCGCATCCCGGGTACAAGGCATAGCGGCCCCTGATACGGTAACCATCAGTGGGGTAACCCATCGATTGATTAAAGGCTATTTCACCTGTCAGGCCTTGGGCGAGCAAACGCTCAAGGGAGTAGCGCAGCTGGTGCCGGTATACCGAGTCCTGGGAGTAAGCGGTGCCCAGAGTCGCTTTGACATCGCGACATCCGCGGAGCTCACGCCCCTGGTCGGACGGGAACAGAAAATCGGAATACTGAGAAATCGTTGGGCGCGATCGAAGGACGGCGTGGGACAGGCGCTGTTGCTTAGCGGCGAGGCCGGGATCGGGAAATCGCGGCTGGTGCAGGTTCTCAAGGACCACGCGGCGGAGGAGCCACATATCCTGCTCGAATGCCGGAGCTCTCCGTACTATCAAAACACCGCACTGTTTCCAGTCAGGGAGCTTCTCAAACAAATCCTTCAACGGCAGCCCGAAGACTCTCCGGAGACAGTATTGGAAGAGCTGGAGCGGTTGTTGCGTCAACACCGGCTTTCGCTGGAAGAAACGGTTCCGCTCCTGGCCGGTCTCCTGAACCTTCCTGTGTCCAAGGATCGCTATCCGCCGTTGCCGTTGACGCCGCAACGCCAGCGACAAAAGACCCTGGAGACCATCGTCGCCATCGTGTTTGGGCTGTCGGAGCACCGGCCGGTGTTGTTTATCCTTGAAGATTTGCACTGGATCGACCCGACAACCGTTGAGCTGCTCGACTTGCTCATTGCCGGGGTGCCGACCGCTGCTATGATGCTCGTGTTGACCTGTCGTCCGGGGTTCGAGCCGACATGGGGTCTGCACACTTGCCTGACGTCCATCGCTCTCGGTCGTTTACCGCGCCTTCAGACTGAGACGATGGTGAAACGGGTGATCGGCAGACGCACTCTGCCCACAGAAGTGATGCAGCACTTGGTTCAGAAGACTGACGGCGTACCGTTGTACGTGGAGGAGATGACCAAGGCAATTCTCGAATCCGGGGTCCTCCAAAAAGACGATCGGCATTACACCTTGACCGGCTCACTGGCCTCTCTTGGGGTTCCGACCACGCTCAAGGATTCTCTGATGGCCCGCCTGGATCGTCTCTCCACGGCCAAATCCGTGGCCCAGCATGCGGCGGTCATTGGCCGGCACTTCACCTACGCATTGCTGCAGGCGGTCTCGGAATTGGACGACGCGACATTACAGCGGGAGTTGGGGCGATTGGTCGGGGCCGGGCTGCTGTACCAACAGGGATTGCCGCCCTTGGCGACATATACGTTCAAGCATTCCTTGATCCAGGAGATCGGGTATCAGTCGTTGCTCAGGCGCGTACGCCGGCAGTACCATCAGCGGATTGCCCGGGCGCTGAGAGACCGGTTTCCGGAGACTGTTGAAACGCAGCCCGAGCTAATTGCCTATCACCTGACCGAGGCCGGGTTGGGGCAGAATGCGGTCGAATATTGGATCGCGGCCGCTCAACGGGTCTTGCCGCAAGCAGCGTGGCAAGAAGCTTCCTCGTTTATCGAACGCGGCCTTGCCGCATGCTCGGAACAGGCTGAAACCCCCCAGGCCCTGGCCCACAACGTCGATCTTTATCGCCTGAAATACATCGCGCAGTATCCGCTGGGGAACACCCGGTCGCTGATCGCCACGCTTGAGAAATCCGAGCGTTTTGCGCTCAAGCTCGGCGATTCGATTCGGCTGAGCAAAGTGCTGTCGTCCCAGACCTATCTGCTCGCGTCAAACGGCGAGGTCGATGCGGCCATCGCCGTTGGGCAACGCAATGTCGAGCTCATTAGCCCTGATGACGACCTGCAAGAGCACATCGGAGCAAAGTGCATGTTGGTTCGCGCGCTTTATGCGGCTGGCCGGTATACCGCGGCGATACGCCATATCAACGAGGCAATGGAGGTGTGCGGCGAAGATACCGAGCGCGGCAAAAGGGCCGACAGCTTGTTAGACCAGACACTCAGCGCCCGGGTCTGGTTGGTGCTGCTCCATGCCGAACGCGGTGAGTTTGAAAAGGGACTGCGGCAGGGCCACGAAGCACTGCAACGGGCACAAGGTGTTCAGGGCGGTGATCACGAGCGCATCTGGGTGCGAAGCGCAATCGGTCGCCTGAGCGTAGTCAGAGGGGATTTTGAGGCTGCGATACAAACTCTGGATCCAGTCGTGCTCGTCTCTGAACGCGATTTTCCGGTCTATTTCCCGCGTGTCGTCTCCTCGCTGGGCATTGCCTACGCGGCTTCGGGAACGATCGAAAAAGGATTGCGGTTGTTGCATCGAGCCGAAGAGAAAGCGCGTTCGATGAGCTTTCGGTTTGGCTACGCGTTGGTTTTGGCTCAGCTCGCCGAGGTGTTGCTGATGGCCAACAACATAGGGGAAGCCCATACCCAGGCAATGCAAGCGCTTGCAATCGCCCAGGAAGTCGGTGAACGCGGCAACGCCGGTTGGGCGGCGTATACAATCGGCAATGTTGCGGCACGCGATGGTCGACACGAGGACGCCGCATCGAGCTATCACCGGTCTCTTGAAATTGCCGAATCTTTGGAAATGGCGCCGCTGCGGACTCGATGCCTGGATAGCTTGCGCCGACTGGCTCGATGATCGGGCGCCCTCTTCACCAATAGCGGACCCCATAATCTTGACTATGAAAACCTGCAAGGGGTGCAAAACAAGCCGGCCGGACGGCTCGATTCGCTCCTTGTGTATCCCTCGCACTTCGCAATCAGAATTTGGGACTTCCGCGTACGCTTCAAGAAAACGGTTGCGAAAACGGAGCTCATCGATGGTACGTTCCACACGTTACGGCATCGGTTGCAGCCCAATATATTGAGGCGCCAATTAAACGGATCCAATAGCCAACCTGGTATTGCATTGGGACCAATTTGCCTTTTCCCTTAAACGCATCTTTTCGACCGTAAAAAGGCCATTCTAAGGCTAAAAAATGGCCTTGTTTTTAGGCTCATGCCTTAATTGTCAACGTTCTACCTTGGTCCGACCCCGATGTACTTAAAGCCGTTTTGATATTCTCCCTCTGCGCGTTGTGCACCGGCGTTTTTTTACAGGTGATATACCGATATGTATTCGGCATATCCCTTCCCTGGGCTGAAGAGGTGGCGGTCTATGGCATGGTATGGGCGGTTTATATGGGAGCCGCCGCAGTCAGAGAACGTGTCCATTTGAGAATATTGTGTTGTAGGGGACATTCCTCGGATTTACGGTTTGCATACTCGGATAGTGATGAGCATGGTTTCGATATCGAAAAGACTAAACATCGGATTCTCCAAGGCAGCGAATCCGCGCTGAAAGGAAAGCAAATAGTCGAGGCGCACGGATGGAAGCTTTGAAAAGAACCAAAATCCGAGGAACGTTATCAAGGGACTGGCCTTTAATATTTCGGCCGCTTCAATTTCCGATAGAGTTCTTCTATAAACCCGGGATTTATGGCTCTCCTGAATGCAGGCCAGGGCGGTGATTTCTCAATCACCCCTTCTTTCTCCAGAAAATCCGCTGAATCTTTCAAAAGCGTGTAAAGACCGAATTCCCATTGCAACTTCCCGATATAAAGTCCGACTTTTTGTTCCGCTGTTGTCAAGAAAATCATCCCCGCCATCTCTTTCAGCGCCTTTTCGGGGGTAATTCCAAGCCCTTTGGCCACGGCTGTGGAAGCTTTTGCCGGATCGGACCGACACAAATCGGCCGCTCGGCTCAGGTCTTTAACCACGCCGGACACAACGGTTGGGTACTTTTCTGCGAAATCTTTCCTGGCCACGAATAGGTCTGCTGTCGGGAAGCCCCTGAGCGCCAATTCTTTGCTGGACAGAAGGATTTTTCCGCCTGTTTCCACCATACGGGTCAGATTGGGATTCCAAACGTAGCCGGCTTGGATTTCATCTTTTTCCCAGGCGGCCAGCATTTGATCGGGATCCATATTGATTATTTCCATTCGGCTCTCTTCGACATTGGACAGTTTCAGAGCGATTTTCAGGGCATAATGGGAGGTGGACTGGAATGGCGTAGCGACTTTTTGGCCGGCTAAGTCAGCCAGTTCTTCGATCCCGGCTTTTTTACTAACCACCAGGGCTTCGCCATCGGCTATGACCGCCGAGACCCAGACGACCTCAATCGGAAGCCCATTGGCAATACCCGCGGCACAGGGTGTTGAACCGATATGCGTCAGGTCTACCTCTTTTGCGGGAATCGCATTGAGGACATGGCGGCCCGATTCGTATTTGACCCATTTTACTGGAATACCGAGTGTCTTTTCGACCCATCCCAATTCCTTGGCCACAGTTAAGGGATTGGGAACCGTCATGTATCCGATGACGATCTTCTCGGGGATTTTCCCCGAATCGGCCCTCAAAGAATTTGTTTGCAGCAGCAAAACAACCATCGCCAATAAAACAACCTGCAATTTACAGATTCTAAAAAAAATCATTTTGTCCTCCTGAATCGAACCAGTTTGTTCTGGAGTCGATCCAACCCGTACCGATAATTTCCTACTTTCAGTCCCACAGATCAGCATCTACGATTGAACTTCCGGACTCTCGTCCCGGCTTTCTCGACTAGTATCCAAGGACCTTTGGTAACCAGAGTGCCAAGCCCGGTATGTATGCCACTAAAAAAACCGATAATATTTCAACAAAGGAAAACGGAATGGATTTAACGGATATCTCTTCGATACTCGTTTTAGCAATACCCGAGGCGATAAAGAGGTTCTCGCCCAGGGGCGGCGTCTCAAAACCAATTTCGCAGCACATGACCAAAACCACCCCAAAATGGATGGGATCAACGCCCAGGGACGTCATCACGGGCAAAAGTACCGGAGTGACCAGCATGATGGTCGCCAATGTTTCCATGAACATGCCGATAGCGATAAGGAAAACAATAATCAGCGCCCAGATGATGAAGACGTTCCCCGTAAGATCCAGGAGCCCCGCGGCGATGGCATCCGGAATTTTGTATTGAACCAGCAGGCGTCCAAAGGCCTGGGCGGTAAACAGGATAATCAATACCCGACCGGCCAGCCAAGTAGTGGAATCCATGGATTTAAAGATGGATTTTAGCTTTAACTCTCTGTAAATAAATATCCCAACAAATAAAGTATAGAAAATGGAGACAATGGCAGCTTCAGTCGGGGTGAAAAATCCCGAATAGATGCCGCCCAATATGACTACCGGAGCCATCAGGGCCCAGAATCCTTCTTTTATCTTAATTAATACTGTTTTAATCGACCACTCATCGGCATCGGATTTATAACCTTTGCGTTTGCTGATGAAATAGTTCACCAACATGATGCCAAAGGCGATCAGCAGACCCGGAAATACCCCCGCGATGAACAACTGGGTGATGGACTCGCTGGCCGTGACGCCATATATGACCATCGGAATACTGGGCGGAATGACGACACCTAAACCACCTGACGATGCCGTCACGGCCGACGCATACCCTTTGTCATAGCCGCGCTTGATCATGGCCGGTATCATCAGCATACCCACAGCAGCAGTGGTCGCCGGACCGGACCCAGATATTGCACCGAAAAACAGGCAGGCCACAACGGTGGATGCAGCCATACCGCCGGACATACGGCCGGCTAAGGCTTCAGCGACGCCTACCAAACGCCTCGAAATCCCCGAATCCTGCATCAGTGCACCGGAGAGGATAAAGGCCGGCAGCGCCATGACCGGAAAGGAGTTCACCGAGTTATAGGCAACCTGGACCAGCGTGGCGACGTCTTTATCAATTGACATAAAGGCAGCCATGGCCGCCATTCCCAGCGCAACGGTGATGGGTGCACCGATGATCAAAAGAATTGCGAATGCGCCGAATAGGACTGCAGAAATCATGAGATACTCCTTGACGATTAGGCGTTTGATTCCATATCTGCTTGCATTTCATCTAAATCTGACGACACATCATCAACGTCCTTCATTTCAACTTTAAAAACGAACTTCAGAATATTCACCTGGATTATGCGCACGGTCATGAGAGTAAATGCGAAAGGAAAGAGCATATAAACATAGTGCATAGGCAAATCGAGAGCAGGTGAAAGAAACGGAAATTCCAGCATGTCCTGGATGGTCTCGATGCTTTTGTAAGTCATGACCGAATTAAAAACGATCCAGATCATATCGGCAAACAGCTGGGACAAATCTCCCACCAGTTTGGGCATGAACTTGAACTGGAAAGTCACCCGATTATGGGCGCCCAATCGGGCTGCGTATGATGCACCTAAAAATGCAAACCAGACAAAAGCAAACCGCGAGCACTCTTCACTCCATGTCAATGAGGTCTGGAAGACAACCCGCATGACGACCTGAACAAAAAGAAGTATGACGAAAAAGCCCAGGAAAAATTTACAAAGATAGCCCTCAATATTATCCAAAACGGATATCATTTTTTTCAAGAATTGTTTCAAGTTCACTCAAAGCCCTCCCTGTATACCCGGCGGCTGCTGAAGGCGCCTTCTCTGAAAACAGAAGACGCCTATTTTATCAGCGCAAGACTTCGCCGGTGGTTATTACTTTTGCGATGCCCGGGCTTTTTCCAATTCCTTGACGACTTCGTCTACGGCCGCTTTGCCGCCGACTTTTTCATAAAACTTCGGCCATACTTTTTGGATAGCCAGCTCAGCCATTTTGTCCTCGTCGCTCAATTCGCAGAATTCCATACCGGCGTCAAGCATCGCCTGCAAGGCTTTATTGGATTCTTCCATTTGAAAAAGCAAACAATACTGCTGGGCCTCGATACCGGCACGGATCAGGAGATCCTGCATTTTAGGATCAAGTTTTTCAAAGTATTTTACGCCGACAATCAGGGGCTGCAAAGAGAACACATAATGCAAGGGGGTGATATAGTCCTGCACCTCATGAAACTTCATGGTGTAATCGACGATGTAGGGGTTGTCCTGGCCATCCACGACTTTCTGCTGCAGGGCCGTGAACGTTTCGGGCCAGGCCATGGGCGTCGGATTTGCACCCCAGGCTTTATAGCTTTCGATCATCTGTGCATTTTGGGGCACGCGGATTTTGAGGCCCTTGAGATCAGCCATACTGCATACTTTGCGTTTCGAATTGGTCAGGTGGCGGAAGTTGGAATAGGTATATCCAAGGATACGCACACCTGCCTGCCGCATGACCGCTTCATTCCATTTGCGGCCGAGCTTGCCGGTGGTCATGGCCACCGCATCGCGCATACTGCGGATGATGTAAGGAAATGTAAGAATTTGCAGTTCCCTGGAAAACGGGGTCATATTCGGCGTGGCCACAAGGCACAGATCCAGTTCTCCTCTGCGGGTGTTCTGCAGCATTTCGGTTTCATTTCCCAAAGCACTGCCGGCGAACAACTGTACCTCGACCTCTCCATCGGTCCATCCTTCCACCAGATACTTGAACTGCTTGGCATAAGCACCCTGATCCGAATCGATCGGATCGCCGAAGCCAACTTTCAGAACCGTTTTTGCCATGACTGACGCTGGTATGCATAGTGCCAGCACTGCGATTAAAGTTACCATTAAAATTAAAATGCGTTTCATACTTTGTCCTCCCTCCATGCCAATGAATGTTAATAATACCACCACAGCACTTGCCTATGATCAATCGGGCAGCCTGTCTCCTGGCTGTAGTACAGGTGGATCAACCCGTACCGTCTCCGGGTATATCAATCCGCTGCCGGTGTTTAGCAGCACCACGCGCTCCTTGGAATTGATCCAGCCGGATTCCCGAAGTTTGATGGCCGCGCTCAAAGTGGCCGCACCCTCCGGACAGATGAACGTACCTTCGGCCCCGGCCAGTTGGGCTGAGGCTTTGAGAATTTCATCGTCGGAGACGGCAATGGCGCAGCCGTCGGTTTTGTAGATGGCGTCCAGTACGAGAAAATCGCCCAGCGCCTTGGGTACGGTGATGCCGAAGGCGCAGGTGTGGGCTTCTTCCCAAAAATCCGAATCCTGGCGTTTTTCTTCAAAAGCTTTGACAATCGGGGCGCAGCCGGTGGATTGAACAGCAACCAGCCGCGGCAAATTCCCGGTCACCCAGCCCATTTCCTTGAGTTCCATCAGTGCCTTATAGATACCGATGATACCAACGCCGCCGCCGGTGGGGTATAAGATCACGTCGGGCATTTCCCAGTTGAACTGTTCGGCCAGTTCGAGCCCCATGGTTTTCTTGCCCTCGATACGATAGGGTTCCTTGAGCGTGGAAGCATCGAACCAGCCATATTCGGCCACAGCCTGAGCCACGATCTTCCCTGCGTCGGAAATAAGGCCTTTGACCAAATACAGGCTGGCGCCGGCGATGGCACATTCACCTCTAGGGATGGGCGGGGCGTCTTCGGGCATGACGATGACCGCTTCTACGCCCGCCGGAGCACAATATGCGGCCCAGGCCGCACCGGCATTGCCGTTGGTGGGCATGGCCAGCACTTTTACGCCCAGCTCTTTAGCGCGGGAAACACCCACAGCAGCTCCGCGCGCTTTAAAGGTGCCGGTAGGTATAATACCTTCGTCTTTCATATAAAGATTGGGCATGTCTACCTGGGGACCCAGGTTTTCCAGTGACAGCAGCGGCGTCATGCCCTCCCCCAAACAGACAATATTCTTCTCATCTTTGACCGGCAGAAGTTCCCGGTATCGCCACAGGGTTGGCTCCCGATCCTTTAACATATCTTTTGTTAAGGCTGCCTGAACCGCAGGCAGATCGTAGTCCACCAAAAGCGGTGCACCACATTCGCACAACTGGATCAGTTTCTCACTCTCATACGTCGCACTGCATTTGGGGCACGACAGATGTGAAACATACATGGACTTATCCTCCAATTATTTGGAAAAGGTCTCTCCGGCCACCTGCCGGATGACCGCCGCAATGGTTTTGCAATCATCGATTGAAAAGGTCAGTGGGATTCTGAAATCACACATGAAGTCAAGAATTTTCCTTGTGTTTGGAAGCGGTTGAATATGTTTTACATACTGCCAGCTTTCCCAGGAACTGGTAAAGGCACTGGGCTCTTTCGCGCCAAACCACTTGATTTCTACTCCCCTTTCCGCACATATTTCCAAAAATTTTTCTACAGAGGCGATATCCGTATCCGTAAGTGTAAATTGTAAAGAAGATCCGACATACCCTTCTTTCGAATGCCTTTTTGGAATGCGAATGTATTTGATTCCGGTTAGCTCTGCTTCCAGCACATTATAGCGCTCGTTCCAGCGCCGACATTGCCGGTCAAGATCGGCCAGCTGGGGCCGAATCAGCGCCGCCCCTAAATTGGTCATGCGAAGACTGAAATTTGGAATAATTTTCTTGTATCGCTCAAATACTTCCAAGGGTGGCCTCGAGATGTGACGGTCGTAAAGCATATATGACCCGGAGTATAAAATCGCCTTGGCAATCACATCGTCGTCATCGGTAACCAACAACCCGCCTTCACCTGAATTCATGTGCTTGTAAGTCTGACTGGAGTAGCAGCCTACTTTGCCGAAGCGCCCGGTAAAGGTCTCTCCCCAACGACAGCCCACCGTATGGGCACAGTCTTCAATGAGGACAATATCCAAGTCCCGGCAAATCTCCATTACGCGATCCATATCCATGATATGTCCGCGCATGTGGGAGAGGAGAAAATATTTGGCCTCGGATTGCACGGCCTTTGCTTTCAAGTCCGCCAGATCGGTCAAATAGTCGTCGGTGATCTCAACGAACACCGGGATGGCGCCGGCATTTTCGATCGCACCGGGTACCGGCGCCAGGGTAAATGCGTTGCACAGTATTTTATCGCCCGGCAATACACCCACACTTTTCAGGGCCACATAAATAGAACTGCCGCAAGATGACAGGCCAAGGCAGTATTTCGAACCTACATATTCGGCATATTCCTTTTCCAGCAGCGCGACTTCTGAAATTTCTCCGGCGGCGGTATTATAACGGTGCAGGCGTCCGGACTGCATCACCTCCAGAGCACGCTTAATGCCGGCCTCCGGAATTGACTCCTGGCGCGTAAACTCCTTCTTAAATCGTATCGGTTGGGCGGATTGATGGCTCATGTCACTTATGCCCCTTGGTTTAAGGTATTAGGTATAGGATTTTTGGTTGTAAATCTCGAAATCGAATTTTTCGTCAGGGAAATATTTTCGCAAACGGATGTCGGCGGCCCGGGCATGCCCTTCCATCCCCTCGTATCGGGATATGCGGGATGCAACCGCACCGATGGTTCGATTGGCCTCTTTGGTAAGTTTCTGGTAGGTCAGGGTCTTTATGAATTTTCCAACGTTCAGACCGCCGGAGTAACGGGCCGCCTTTTTCGTGGGCAGGATGTGGTTTGTGCCGGAGGTTTTGTCACCATAAGATACAGTGCAGCCTTCACCCAGGAACAGCGATCCGTAGTTTTTCAGATTCGCGAGATACCAGTCAAGATCTTCAGCTATCACCTGCACATGTTCAGCGGCGTATTCATCATTAACTCTGGCAAGCGCTTCGCGATCTTCGCAAAGCACCACCTCACCATAGTTCTCCCAGGATGAAGCGGCGACTTCAGGATTCGGTAAATCGGCAATCACCTTCGGCATGATCTCGATTACTTTCTCGCCCAATGCGCTCGAATCGGTCAACAGCCAGACCGGCGAATCATAGCCGTGCTCACACTGGCTGACCAAATCTACGGCGACAATCATGGGTTCGGCTGTCTCGTCAGCGATGATTAACGATTCGGTGGGCCCAGCAAACACATCTATTCCAACCTCACCGTAAAGCATGCGTTTGGCTTCGGCCACGAAAGCGTTCCCCGGCCCCACAATGATATCCGCCGGCTTGCCGGTAAACAGTCCGAAAACCATGGTGCCGACGGCTTGAACGCCACCCATGGCCATGATCACATCGGCACCCGAAATAGACAATGCGTAGGCAACCGTCGGATTGATGCTGTCACCCCTGGGAGGGGTGCAAGCCACGATATACGGCACACCTGCCGCCTTGGCAGTAGCGACACTCATTACTGCGGAGGCTGCATGCGCAAATCGCCCCCCCCGGGACATAACATCCGGCGCATTGGCAGGGGACCAGGCGCTGACCCAAGGTTACCCCCGGCGTCAATTCAGTCTCAAACTCTTGCATGCTCTCGCGCTGCTTTACAGCAAACCCATAAACCTGGTCATAGGCAAAGCGAATGTCATCTTTGGCCGTCTGAGTCACGGTTGCAATCAGTGAGTCAATCTCTTCCTTTCCCAAAATGAAGTCCCGCTTCCAGTTGTCGAACTTTTCTGCCAGTTCGCATACAGCGGACTCACCTCGGCTTCGAATATCACTCAGTATTTCCTTAACGATGCTTCTGGTTTTGGTGTCTTTTTCTTCGATGGGTGGGGTAGCTTTCTTAAGGTAGGTTACCATAGCCATTTCTCCTTATTAAAGACAAGGTTGTTTTATATACAGGATGAATAGCTTATATGTTGAATAAAGTTACTACTATAGTAACAATGGTAATCATAAAATACTCCGTACCCTAATATGATAATGATGTCAAGAAAAAAAATGATATAAAAGATTTTTTCACGATTAAGAGAAAGACTACTAAAAGTGGTTAGAAAAGATTAGCGACCCCACTGGCTATGAAAAAGCTTCTGATGATTGCTGTAAGGAATGGTTGGTGAGGTTAGATGAAAGATAGGATATCGACGGTTATCATTTTTGATCTTTCGGAAGCGTGTTGCCTTGATATTGGATAGAAGAACTTAAACACCTGAAATTGTGAATATTTCAGATAGTTCACTGGCCAATTTTGTTAGAATGCCGGTGTAATTGCTTTCAATTATCTCCATGGAGTATTCAGAAGCCGGAAAATCAAGACTCACAGCTCCCTGTACTTTTTTCGTGTTGTAATTGATTACCGGAGCACCAATACAGATGAGTCCTTTGACATATTCTTCATTGTTGATGGAATATCCGCGCTCTTTAGACAGCTTTAAATCATTTAACAAGGCTTTCGGGTCGACTATCGTATTGGGAGTAAGTTTTTCTAATTTGATACTCTCTAAAAAAGAGGACAAATCCCCGTTATTCATATTGGCGAGAATTGCTTTGCCCATGGCTCGTGCATGAAGATCTTTCATGACGAGGGGCAAACGCATAAAAATTAAGTTGTCAACCTCCCGGCGATGAAGAGAAATCAACGAGCGGCCATGTAGCATGGCGGAATCTATAGATATATTATGTTCTAAAAAGGTTTTTTCGATAACAGGTTTGACGCTCTGCAATATATCGAATCCACGGAAAAAATTATGCCCCAATACAAAAGATTTGGGTCCTAAGTGAATAAGATTATTATTCTCGCTTTTTCTCAGATATCCCAACTTGACCAAAGTGTTTACGAATCGATAAACTGAAGTTTTATTTATACCTGTAATTTTTGATATTTCTGATAATCTCCTGCTTGTATGGTCTCGATCGAAGAGACTTAAAACCATTAATCCTTTTTGGAGAGTTGTAGAAAAATATGGATCTGCGTCATGAACCATCGAATTAATCTTTCACAATAAAGTAACTGAGGAGGTTTTATGAACGTACAATGGTTAACAATATAGTAACAATAGTATTTTATATGTTGAGTATCGAGTTTGTCAACCCGAATAATGGCATAAAATTAACAAGAACCTTATCGAATAGCCAATCCACATCCTGCTGATGGTGTATATTACGTGACGATCATCTAAAAGGCGGCACCTCCCGATCGCAAGGCAGATGCTGTGGGGTCACACCAAGCCAATCGCTTGAAATTATGTGCGTAATAATGGACGTTCTTCGGATTCTCGGATTTGTCTTCTTCTCAAAGATTCCGTCCATGCTCCTCGACTTCATGCCCTCCTCTCAGAGCGGATTCGCTTCCTTGGAGGATCCGATGTATAGTCTCTTCGATATCGAAACCACGCTCATCTCTATCCGAGTATGCAAACCGTATACCCGAGGATGTCCCCTAAAACCTGGATCACCCGCCGTAATAGTTTAGTCCTTATCAAAGCGAGTAGATCGTGATTGAACCGACCGAGAGGTTAGTAAATCGCAGGAGATTGCGACGGTGTTCTTTGTCATCAGTGACAGCGGCCATTGCACACGGCCGCCATAGCGGTAGAGGTATCGGAGGTGAAAAGAGTTTCAAAAAATGTGAGCCGGTGCTGGCCTTGGCGTCCGGCCGTCACGAGCAAACTAGGCAATACGCTATGAGACAATGAGCCCTGATACGAACGAGTACCGAAGCAAATTTTACGGGAAATAACCATATACCGCAGGGACTGTTCAGCCTGGTTATTCGTCGGTTCGATCTGAGGGTATTTTAAAAATGTAAATAAGCGGCGATATAATCTGGTCGGGTCGCGCAGCCGGGACCAACCCGGTCTCGGGGGGGTCAATGATTTTGTCGGCGAACTTGCGAAACAGGAAGGCAAATCATTTGAGGAGTTCGAAAAGGATTTTTTCGAAAAGGTACGCCCCACGTCATTAACCAGGCGATTTGCGACAACAAAAGAAGTCGCCATGCTGGTGGCGGATCTTGCTAGCCCGCTTGCATCGGCCACAACAGGCGCTGCCTTGCGGGTAGACGTTGGGACTATAAAGTGTGCCTTTTGAATGCAATCGGCTGTCCAAAACTTCTTCTCTTAATTCGCTCTCGAAAAGCGAATTTTTGCCCTTCAGCCACTCCTTTTATATCAGCTGAAAGAATATGATGAGAATTTTCATGAACAGCCACGGCTGGCAAATTAAGGCACCGGATGCTTGCGAGCCTAATCAAATTATAACTTCAGCCTAATCAATCTCTGACACTGGACTCTCAGAAGTGATATTGCAAATCAACGGTTCAGCCGGTCCTAAGTCATCTGCAACGAGCCGTTTGGTCTGCGTATAGCATCCGTTGCAAAGCAACCTGCCTTGCTCTGCACACTCCTTAGGCGGAGTAAACCTGGATTGCCACCAGGATTACCCTGCTTTTTTTTAAAAGAGATTGCTGTGAATTAAACTTTTATTCATTACATACTGACTAAATTTATTCATTGACGAATATACAAATGGCTCAAAGGAACGGGCTTTGGGTTGCCCCTGGGGGAGAAAACCGCAGACATGATGGAATATTGGACTAAGGAGCAAGAAGTTTATCCACCATCTCGGCAAAGCCATACCCGCCCTCTTTGCGGGTAATCCAGGCCGGATTGCAAAGCATTCGGCCCTCGAACTGCTTCACATTGGCCACGCCGACGGAATGGGGAAAGTAGGCAAACATCGGTGCGTCGTTGGGGGAGTCTCCAGTATAAATGACATCCCCCTTGACGTCTTCTAAATTTTCACCAAAAACTTCTTCGAATAAAAACTGGGTCATCGTCAATTTGTCATACTCGCCGAACCAGCCGTTGACATGGATGGAACTGACCTTGGCCGCGGCGCCGGCTTGTTCGAACAGGTTGACGATCTGGTCGACAACGTCAGGCGGCAGCGGCGGGATGTCTTCGCAGTAGTCTATCGCCAGATCCGCCTCGCGGTATGGTTGATCGGCCGAGATGCCGGCACCGGGGACTTTCTTTAGAATGTCCCGTTTCAAATCCGCCAGTTTACGGCGATCGGCCTGTCGCTCTATCTCCGGTTTGAAATAACGGCGCAGCATTTTGCGCGTAGCATCGTCATAGCGGAAATAAAAAGCGCCGTTTTCACCCACCAGTCCGTCAACCGGCCACATCCGCGCAATGTGATCACACCAGCCGGCCGGTCTTCCGGTAATCGGAATGCAGCGGATCTTCGCCGCCTGCAGCTGTTCCATAGCCACAAATACTACGGAGGGCAGGCGTCCGTTTACGGTGAGGGTGTCGTCGATATCGGTCAGGATATAGCGAATTTGATTGCTGAGTTCAGAGGGAAAATATTCAAAAGGTTTCATTAGGCCAGCCTGTGACATTAAAGGTTAACAACAGATTTTTTTTTCGGCAACCGGCAGGAAGAAGCAAAGGACCTGCATTCAGGGGATTCTATAATACGCATGAGGGATCAAAATCTTTCTACAAGGAAAAAAAACTATAGAACCGGATCATCAGATAACGAAGTGTGTAAGCTCGCTAAAAGTCATAAGACCTCCCAATGGCCACCTTTGGCAGGGCCTACGCGGCGCAGGCGGCCCTGTTCCTGCAATTTTTTGATATTCCGTTCTATGGACCGTTCTGTTAAACCGATTGATGCGGCCAGTTCAGGAATGGTCAAATTCCTATCCTGTTCCAATGCTGCTATAATTTTCCCCGACGTTTTCCCCGACGGTTTCCCCGAACTTGTTTCAGCTTTCCGGTGAACCGTTACGGTGAACAGGCACCCGTCCCGATCATCTGCAAAGTCGATTCCCGGCCAAGCATCCAGTGCCCGCTTGATGCCGGAACCCAGACCGCGGTAAGGCAATATTCCTTTGGATACATAGGACACAAGGATGGGGTTGCGGATAATGGAATTACCGTGGCGGATTTTTTCATATTGCCGATACGATATGAATCTCTTAGTCTTAATATTAATTCACAACCCATGCCCCATTAGGTGCCATTTCATACTTAAATACACAACTTGTCAAATACTTTGTTGACGCTTGCCTTAATGATCATATCTTGCGTTTAGACCCACAGAACATAAAAATTCATGACAGTTGCCCTTTGTCGGACATTGGGCCACCAGGCAGGTTCGGGAGGCATAGCATGCCAACATCGGAGGAGAAGCATATTTTAATGCTGTTGACCAAGGAGTGGGACCACAGCGGCCCGCCGGGCATTTTGGACGTAAGCGATATCGTCGCGGCCCTGGGCCAGGCCCCAAGTGCCACCATGCAGGGGCTCAAGTCACTGTTTGAAGCAGGGCTGGTCGATATGAACGCTCTCAAAACCGCCGCATTTCTGACCCCCGAAGGCCGTGAAGCTGCAGATAAAAACGCTGAGGAGTAATCAGCTATTAAAGAAAATTTGAAGTATTGGAGTAATGGAGTGTTGGAGTGTTGGAGTATCGCTGACTGTTATTAAATCGAAAAAAAAATAATATAGAGTGGACGCATAAACGTAAAAATTCTCATTATATCAGCATGATAAGATAAAATACTACTTGACTTTTTTTGATATAAGTACTACTAAAATCACTCCTTTTATAGGCCTAGTTCCCTAAAACT
>Ga0209149_1000101_pt1 | contig 36198 bp, 28 predicted proteins | sample WorMetTyACAVOLI2_FD_187423 | JGI IMG/M metagenome (GOLD analysis project Ga0209149, IMG submission 187423) | Marine gutless worms symbiont microbial communities from Max Planck institute for Marine Microbiology, Germany - Olavius algarvensis... ... | reverse complement strand
TAACCTGAAGCACAGCAGATTGCTGCTTTAACCAATTTTTCAAAGAACATTGACCAAATTTAAAATGTTGGACCTACAATTTTGTAATTTATTCTGATCAATTTTAAGTTTATGCGCAGGCTCTATAGTTACAAAAAGGGCTCCATATCCCGCCGGGAATTCTTGGGGACCACCGGTCTGGGTTTGGCGACCGCGGTAATGGCCATGAACATGCCGGGTCTGATGGGGTTGAGGCAGGCCCGGGCCGCGTCGGATTTAGGCAACCGGGTGTCGTTGGCGACCTGGCCCAACTACCACGACCCTGAAAATTTCAGGAAATTCACCGAGCAGACCGGGGTGCACATCCAGCACAACGTGTTTGGATCAAACGAGGAGATGCTGGCTAAAGTTCAGGCGGGCGGCAGCCCCTTTGATGTCATGGTAATTACCAATTATACGATCTCGACCTACGTCAATCTCGGACTGATCGAGCCGCTGGATCTATCCAAGATACCCAATTTTACCGAAGCCAACCACGAACAGGTCTTCATCGGCGAGGCCAAAATAGACGGAACGATTTACGCGGTGCCAAAGAACTGGGGCACTACCGGCTACATCGTCAACACCAAAAAGATCAAAGAAAAGATGAACACCTGGAAGCAATTCTGGGATTTGACCATGACCAAATACTCGGGCGGTACAATCGTTCATGACTACCAGCTGACCACGATCGGAAATGCCCTTAAATATTTCGGCTACTCGTTTAATTCGGTGGACCCGAAAGAACTGGCCGAGGCCGAAAAGCTCTTGATAAAGGCCAAACCCCATCTATTTGCGATTACCAGCGACTACCAGCCGGCAATGCGAAACGGGGATGCCTGGATGACGGTATGCTGGACGGGCGACGCCTCCCAGCTGCATCGTGACATGCCGGAGATGCAATTTGTGTTGGGCCGGGAAGGCGGTGAAATCTGGACGGACTTTTACGCCATTCCCAAAAGCGCGGAGCACCGCGAGGCAGCCTACGCCCTCACCAACTTTCTCTTGGATCCGGCGGTCAATGCAGCCGAGGTGAAAGCCCACGGCTACCCGGCCACTGACAAACTGACAAATGATCTCCTGCCAAAGGAAATGTTGGAAGACCCGATCATGTATCCGGCGAAAAAGCTGCTTGATCCGCTGGAGTTCGGTGCCGCGGCCACGCTGACAAGCCCCTTGCGGGCGGAAGTCATGGCCCGCTTCAAATCAGCCTAAGGTGACGAATAAGCGCCTTGTGGGATTAGTTGGAAAAAATATGTCCGAAAAATCCAGCTCTCATATAACATTCATTTTACTGGCTCCTATAGCGATCTGGATGGTGGTGCTCCTAATCCTGCCGATTCTGGTTGTTCTCGTCTACAGTTTCGGTGAACTCGCTGCGATGGGCGGCTATCGGCCCGCCTTCACGCTGGCTCAATATGCCAACCTGCCGGCACGCCTGACCGCCTTTAAAAACACGCTGATGCTGGCGCCGGCCGGGACCCTGGCCGCCTTCCTCATCGCTTACCCACTGGCGTACTATCTGGCGAGGACGGTTAAGCCACGCAGAAGATTGGTATTGCTGACGCTGGTCATCGTGCCGTTTTGGACCAGCTTTTTGATTCGCACTTACGCCTGGATGTTTATTCTCGGCGGACGGGGTATTCCGGCGTTGCTGGATTTTATCGGCATCGAGGGCGTTCGTCTTCTCAACACACCGACGGCGGTCCTGATTGGTATTGTTTATGGCTATTTGCCGCTGATGGTATTTCCGATATTTGTAAGCCTTGAAAAACTGGACGCAAGTCTGCTTGAAGCGTCAGATGACCTGGGAGCGTCACCCCTACGAACATTTCTGCAAGTGACCCTGCCCCTGTCACTGCCGGGGATCGCGACCGCCTGTATGGTCGTGTTCATCTTGCTGATGGGTGAGTTTCTGATTCCGGCCTTGCTGGGGGGCGGCAAAGTATTTTTTATCGGCAACGCCCTGGTCGACCTGTTTCTCCAATCCAGAAACTGGCCCTTTGGTTCGGCTGTGGCGATTACGCTCGTGCTCATCATGCTGGTTATCGTAACGATATACATGCGCCTGTTGTTTCGGCCCGGCAGAACCCAGGAAGTCTCAATGATTTAAGGAGCGGTTATGCGGATTTACGCATTGCTGGTTTATCTGTTTCTCTACATCCCGATAGGGATCATTGTGCTGTTCAGTTTCAATGCCGGACGACATGCCAGTGATTTTCAGGGATTTTCCACCAAGTGGTTTGGAATCGCGCTTTCCAACCCGTTTGTGATGGATGCGCTGAAGACAAGCCTGATTGTTGCCGGGGCTACCGCGGTTCTGTCCAGCATCATGGGAACCATGGCGGCACTCGGGCTTCAAAAATTGCGCGGTTGGCTGCGTACGATTTTTGACTCCTTGATCTATATCGCGATAATGATTCCCGGAATCGTGTTCGGTATCGCGACTCTAGTGGCTCTGGCAACGGCATTGGATTTTATCAATCCACTGCTCAAAACACTGTGGCCGGTTATCCTGGGAGAAGCACCACGCTTAAAGCTCGGGCTGATTTCGATCACCAGTGCGCACACCCTTTGGACCACAGCGCTGGCCACGGTCATTATCCGGGCCCGCGTTCAGGGGATGGACAGAAGCCTGATAGAAGCTTCGCTGGACCTGTACGCAACGCCCTGGCGGACCTTTTATCAGGTAACGCTGCCGCAGATTTTTCCCGGCATACTGGCAGCCGCTTTACTCAACTTTACGCTCAGCTTCGATGATTTTATTATCGCGTTTTTCGTTGCCGGCGGAAGAACGACACTTCCGATCTATGTCTTCTCATCGATCCGGCGCGGCATCACACCCGAGATCAATGCGATCGCCACCATGATGTTGATCGTCTCGCTAACCCTGTTGTTTATCTCCCAGGGGCTTCTGCGCAAAAAGAGGTAAATCATACCAGAAACTAATTGATAGTTATTCGTTATTGGTTATTGGTTATTTGTTTGAAAGGAATCAATTCGATTTTTTGATGGTCACGTTTTTATCCGGCCACTGCATTCATTTATTGAAATCAGATCATGTATTCGCAACGTTTATGCTATAGCCAGGTTGAATATTTTAGGACTGCTATTGATTTAAATAAAATAGATAGAGCAACGTGTCGGGTCGTAGCCGGAGGCGAAGCCTGAGACGATTCAACAAATATTCAATCTTCAATCTTCAATTCCGGCTTGCCCGGGTTAGGCTATTAGCGAACTACTAATAACCAATAACCAATAACTTGTAGAGGGAATCGATCTTGTCACCACTTTCACAAATAAAAGAAGCAACTTACTGGACGGATCCCCACCCCACAACCAAAAACTACTCGAACAAACCGCTGCCCCAAAAAACGGATGTCCTGGTTATCGGCAGCGGGTACACCGGCGTAGTGACCGGCCTGCAGCTTAAAAAAGCGGGTGTGGATGTCACCCTGGTCGACAAAGGCCGGATCGGCTCCGAGGCCAGTTCCAAAAACGGCGGTATGTGCTTGTCAGGACTGAGTGTCGCCCTGTTTAAGGTCAAGAAAAAATTCGGCCGGGAAAAAATGGTGCGCTTTTTCCAGGAAGCACTGGAATCGATTAACTGCGTGGAGCGCCTGGTCACCGAAGGCAACATCGACTGCCACTTCAGGCGCAATGGTTTTCTGGAAGCCGCATTCAAGCCCGCCCATTACGATGGTCTGAAGGAGGAGCAGCAGTTTCTGGCCGAGCACCTCGACCATACCACCTTTCTGGTTCCAGCGGAACAGATGCGTGAGGAAATCGGATCCGATCTTTACCACGGCGGACTGGTTGAACCGCAAAGCGCAGGGCTGCACCCGGCTAAATATATCGCGGGCCTGATCCGCATGGCGGATGAAGCCGGTGTCGATATCCACGAATATGTCGAGGCCCAGAAAATAGAGCGCAGTGGCGGCAAATTCAAAGTATACACCAGCCGCGGGCCGATTTTGGCCGATCGCATCGTTGTCGGCACCAATGGCTACACCACCAACCTGACCCCCTGGCAGATGCGGCGGGTGGTGCCGGTGGAAAGCTTTATGATTGCCACTGAGGAACTCCCGCCGGAGGTGGCCGAGCCCCTGGTGCCGAAAGATCGCATGATTTTCGACACCAAACGCTTCCTGTTTTACTTCCGGCTGTCGCCGGATGGAAAACGGATGCTCTTCGGTGGCCGGCCCCAGAAATTTTGGAAACCACCCCTCGACCGGGCCCGGGAAATCCACAGCAGCATGCTGCGGGTCTATCCGCAGCTCGCACCATATGCCCTCGAGTACGCCTGGTACGGCAAGGTATGTTTTACCGTTGATCGATTTCCGATCATCGGTCAACACGAGGGCATTTATTACGGTATGGGGTATTGCGGCCACGGGGTTGCCATGGCCACCTATTTTGGTTTGAAACTGGCCGATATGATGTTGGGCAAAGGCCTTGATACGGCTTTTGCGGATAAGAAATTTACACCGATCCCACTGTACTGGGGCAAGCCCTGGTTTTTGCCGATTGCGCACAATTATTTCAAATTTTTGGATATAATTCAGTAAGTTAAAACTGAAGGTGTCAGGGTTCAGGTGTCAGGGTTCAGGTGTCAGGGTTCTGTCCCGCGGGGTCACTTTTCCCAAGCACAGGATGGAACAAAGTCCAGCGTATGACGGCCCAATCTTAATAATGATACTTAAATCTTAATATTGAGATTTAGCTTTAAATATGAGCCTAAACCATGGTTTCGTCTAAATTTCCCCATAGTGTGACTGGTGAGTTCTCATATATGAGATAATCTTGATTTTTCTAAATATAAGAGTTAGTTAAATAATTTCTGTTGCTTATGAGATTTTCAGAACTTGGCATAAAATGTGCCTCTCAGAGGTATGCTGAATTCTTTAATTTGAGCTTTTTTTTGCCGAACGGTCTATTTTAAATCGACTGAGCGACTTGTAGGGTCGTAGCTCGAAGAGCGAAGCCCCAAGCGATTCCATCATTCGTCATTCGTCATTTCATAAGAGCGGCGGCCTCCGGCTAAAAGGACAGCCGGTCTGATTAGAAAAGAAACTTTAGAATTTGAAAGAAAAAGAGGAATGGATTCTTAATTTAATAAAAAATAATTGGACAGGATCAACAGGATCGTCAGGATAATGCGGCCTTCGGCCCAAAGCCCCCTCGCCGCAGGCGAAAAAAAATCCTGATAATCCTGCGTGCCGGGGCGCAGCGGAGCGAAGACTGGTAAATCCTGTCTAAATAAAAATAATAAAAATCGAATCCATTCCTCAGAAGTTTCATAAGAGCGTGGCATCTGGCCGCGGGCATCCAGTCTGATCGAGATAGAAACTAATGAACATTGAACATCGAACTCTGAACATCCAACATCGAAAAATGTATTCTGTCTATTTTAAAAAGATTGAGAGCAACGAATCCTTATTGGACGTTCGATGTTGGATGTTCGATGTTCAACGTTCAATCTTTTCTCGGTACCGATGTCATGAGGTTTCACAGGAGCTAAACAATGCCGGATAAAATCATTACACGTATGGGCGACGGTGCCAGGGTTGAGTTGCCTGCGGAACAGCTCAAAGAGGATATACTGGCGGGGACCCAGGATGCCGCCGATCGGGGCAAAATACCGCAGTTGAATCCTGATGAACTGGAAGCGCTGTTTGAGATCTTTGCCGACACCAATCGGATCGTGGCCGTAAAGCCGGGCCTAGAAGTCATTACCACCGATGACGCAGCGTCCATGACGTTGATCGGCGACCAGGCTGATGGCGGCGTGGCCCTGCCCCTGAGCGGCCTGCAATCGGTTTTAACCTATGAACGCGTCTGTTGCGCGGACACAGCTGGAATCGGCCACACCGACTACAGCTGCAAGCCTGTCAAACCGATTGTCAACCACGAAAAGCAAAAATACTATGCAATCAATCAGGCGGCAACCATCCCCGTGATCTATGGCATGCAGCCGAACCTGGGACTTTATTTTCAGCCGGACGGGGCCTTTCCGAATCCATCCGAATTGCTGCCGGCCGGAAAGATCAAAGAAGCCCGGCAGGCCCAGGAGGAGGCTGCGGAACAGCTGAGAAACGATCTTGTTTTCGTGGCCAGCAACCTGTATGAAGTGGGCTGCGACGGATTTAATTTCGATACAGCCGCTTCGGCCGGGGATGCGGATTTTCTCGGCGCTTTGGAGGCCATCCGGGAATTGAAGCAAATCGCGCCGGATATGGCGATTGAACTGGGTATGTCCAGCGAGTTCGTGCTGGGCCTGCACGGGGAAATTACTTTCGACGGGGTGCGGCTGGCGGGCCTGTATCCCCACGACCAGGTTAGAATGGCCGAAGCGGTCGGCGCCGATATTTTCGGCCCGGCCGTCAATGTCAAAGCCACCCGCTCGATCCCCTGGAACCTGGCCCGGGCGGTCACCTTTGTGAAGGAGACCGTCAAGGTTGCCAGCATTCCGGTGCATGCCAACGTGGGCATGGGCGTTTGCGGGCTTCCCATGTATGAATCGCCGCCCATCGATTGTACGACGAGGGCCGCCAAAGCCCTGGTGGAAATCGGCAAGGCGGATGGGTTGTAGCTGGGCGTGGGAGATCCATTCGGGATGTCTGTCGCCCACATAATGGCTGCCGGGATGGGGGGCATCCGAACCGCTGGAGATCTGGTGGCTTGGATGCAGTTGACCCGCAAGATGAAAATCACCGAAGCCAAAGAATATGTGGCCCGAAAACTCGGAATTACGGTCATGGATTTATCCGATGAGGAAGTGATGCACCAGGTACGACAGGATCTGGACATTGCGACGCTTCCCATGATTGCCGACGGCGCCAGCGGAATCACGGCTAAATGCCGGATTGCCGAACTGCTGGATATCGAGTTGAACTCGGTCAACCGGTTCAAGAGACAGATCCAGTTTTCAAAATAATCCATCGGCGATATTCGAGATATAAGGGTTGTCATAAATGCAGGAGATAGATTTACGATTTCGGATTGCGGATTGCGGATTTAAGGTATTCTGTCTGTCATGATTTGGGATTTTAGATCTCGGATTTTGGATTTAAGGAATTCTGTCTGTCATATTTTTGGAATTTAGATCGTGCATTTTGGATTTAAAGTATTCCGTCTGTCATGAGCATCTGTGTGGAGTGGCCCTTTATGTGGAGTGGCCTTTTATATAGATGATAGAGCGGAGCGATACCACAAATCCAAAATCCGAATTCCAAAATCCAAAATTGATGGTTTATTAAAGGATAGAGCGAAGCGATACCACAAATCCGAAATCCGAAATCTACATTGAACTATCGGCAGTGGATAAGAGCCTTCAATTTGACAACTACTATAGCAAGGCAATGAGGGGGAAATGGCCTGATGAATGCCAAAGAGCGAATAATGTATGTTCTCAATCAACAGCAACCGGACCGCATGCCCTGTTTTGGTGCCAATTCGACGGTGACCTATGATCAAATGGAAAAAGTTCAGGCCTTCTGGCCGGATGCCCATTTCGATGGCGAGGCCATGGCCAAGCAGGCCCTGGCAGCCCATACGGTCCTGGGGTTTGACGCCGTTCGCGTTCCATTTTGCCAAACCTTTGAAGCCGAGGCGCTCGGCTGCGAATTAAAGCCCGGTGGTACCGAGGGCATTCCGGGGATCGAGCCGCGTCCGCCGTATACCATCGATGATACGCCCGAATTTCCGGATGACTTTCTCACCCGCGGCAGAATCCCGGAACTGCTCAAAGCCGTGCGGATCCTGAAAGAAGAGGTCGGGGATGAGGTGCCCATCATCGGTGGTATCCAGGGCGGATTCTCAATCGCCGCCCATCTTCTGGAAACGGTCTTTCTGCTGAAAGCCACCCTCAGGGCGCCCGAGAAGCTCCCGGCCTTTATTGAAGTCGGCGAGAAAGCCGGAACCATGCTGGGCCAGGCCCTCCTCGATGCCGGGGCCGACATTATCTCCTGCGAGGACATGAGCTCGTCACCGGCGCTGTTGACCCCCCAATCCTACCAGGAACTCGTCCTGGAATATCAACAGCGGCAGTTCGCCGCCCTTTCAGTGCCTAAAATACTTCACATTTGCGGCAAAGTGGATTCCATCGTCGAGTGGATGGGGCAGACCGGTGCCGATATTCTCAGCCTCGAACCCAAGGCCAACAGCCGCATTGCGCGTGAGAAATGCGGACCGAACGTTGTTTTAATGGGGGGCGCCGATTCGGCCACGACCCTTTACTTCAAGAGCCCGGCTGACATCAAGGCCGAGTGCGAGGCCTTGATTGCCGATGGGATCCAGATACTGGCCCCCGGCTGTGCCGTGGCTCCCGGCACCCCCCTGGAGAACCTGTTGACCTTAACTGAAGTGGCTAGAGCTCACTAGGATCTTGAGGGCGTTAGTATGACAACATGTAGCTATTAAATGATGGTTTCGACGATTAGAATTTCCAAATTACAAAAAACAAATTTCAAACAAATCACAATGACCCCAATTCAAAATTCCAAACCATTGGCTGTTGCTTTTGTTTGATATTTGGATATTGAGATTTGGAATTTATTTGTGATTTGGTGTTTGTAATTTGTTATTTCCCGTTTATCCAAATATAATCATTTGGAAATATTTTCTGACAACATATTAAAATCCAAACTTTCCAAAAAGGGAAAAGAAAGGAGGGAAAAAATGCGAAAAAGCACGGTAGCCGGGACTGAAATGACTACCGGCTGGGGCCTGAAGACGTTCACTCAGGATGCGCTGGACAAATTGCATGCCGCCACCCTGGATATACTGCGGACCACCGGTGTCAGCATCGATTGCGATGAAGCCCTGGATATTCTGGCTGAAGGCGGCTGCTGGACCAACAAGAAAACCCGGGTGGTCCGGTTCCCGGATCATATCGTGAACCAGGCCATCGCCACCTGCCCCAGCCACATTCTGCTGGCAGGACGCGATCCGGCCAATGACTTTATGATGGGCGGCAAGCAGGTGGGATTTACCACCTTTGGTGTCGGGGTCCTGATAGAGGACCTGGATACCGGTCAAATTCGGGAGTCCACCAAAGCAGATGTCGCCCAGATTGCACGTCTGACGGATGCTTTGACCCACATGGATATCCTGACGGCACCGGTGGCCGCCCGCGACAAACCGGATGAATCCTACGACCTTCACATGCTCGAAGCCGCTTTAGTCAACAGCTCCAAGCACTATGCCTCGGATGCGGAAGACGGCGCGCGCACCAAGTTGTTGATCGAAATGGCCGCGGCCGTGGCCGGCGGGGTCGATAAATTAAAGGAGCGGCCCATCGTATCTTTCGGTGTCTGTCCGACCAGCCCGTTGCAGATAATTGAATCCAGTGCCGAAGTGATTATCGAAGCCGCCCGGCACTGGCTGCCGGTCAACGTGCTCAGCATGGTGATGGCCGGTGCGTCGAGCCCGATTTCCATTTCCGGGGCCCTGGTCACGCACAACGCCGAGGTGTTGGCCGGCATTGTGCTGGCCCAGCTGACCAATCCGGGAACCCCGGTCATTTACGGCAGTTCTTCGACCACCCTTGACATGCAGCATGCGACCGCGGTGGTGGGGGTGCCGGAGATGGCCATGATCAGTGCCGGGGCGGCCGATCTGTCGAATTTCTATGGCATCCCCAGCTATGTCGCCGGCGGGTAGGCTGACGCCAAGATATCCGACGCCCAGGCGGGACACGAGAAGACGATCAGCGCGTTGCTCTCGGCCCTGGCAGGCGCCAATCTCATATACGGAGCGGGCATGCTCGAGGCGGGCATGACATTCAGCTTCGGACAATTGGTTATCGACGATGAGATTGCCGCCATGGTGAAAAGAATCGTTAAAGGGGTATCCCTGGAAGATGAGCTGATGGGTGTCGATCTGATCAAGAAAGTCGGCATCGGCAATAACTTTTTAACGCAACGGCACACGCTCAATAATATAGAGACCGAACAGATTCAGGCAACGATCATCGATCGCCGCATGCGAGGCGCATGGGAAAAAAGAGGATCAAAAAGCCTGATTCAGTCTGCCAATGAAAAAGCGGCCGCATTACTAAAAACCCACGAACCCCAGCCCTTGCCCGAAGATCTCATCAAGGAGCTGAAGCGGATCGTGAAAAGTGCGGAATGAAGCCCTGATTGAGCAAAGAATGCTCAATCAGGCGTTATTTGTTAATTGTTAATCGTTATTAGAATTGAATGAGAACCTGATTTTAGATTTCTACCGCTAGCGACATGTAAAAAAAAGATTTGGTTCCTTTTAACCCATTAACCAATAACGAATAACTGATAACTCACCATAGTTGAGACATAGCTACAGCCATTAATATGCTCGATTTATTAACAGAGTTACCGAATTCCCAGAGCATTCAATAATAGAGAGGTTAAACGAATGGAAAAAGCTGAATGGTTTAAAAAAGCCGCCCAGTCGATTTTGGACACGGACGATGAAGGCGCCAAGGAAATCGCCCATAAATCCCTGGAAGACGGCATTGACCCCCTGGAAATGATCAATGAAGGGTTTACGGAGGGCATCCGCAAAATGGGTGACCTGTTTGACCGGGGGGAGGTGTTTTTGCCGGGGCTGCTGATCGCCTCCGAAACCATGACGGCCGCGGTTGAAATCCTGGAAGCCGCCTTGCCGGAGGACAAGCAGCAGGAAAAATTGGGGGTTATCGTGATCGGCACGGTGGAAGGCGATATCCACGACATCGGCAAGGGCATTATCGTCACCATGCTGCGGGTGCACGGTTATGAAGTGCATGACCTGGGGCGGGATATCCCGATCGCTGATTTCGTGACCAAAGCCCGGGAGCTCGATGCCGACGTGGTCGGCTCCTCGGCCATGATGACCACCACCCAGATCGGCCAGAAAAAATTGGAGGAAGCGTTGAAGGAAGCCGGTCTGCGGGACAAGGTCAAGACCATGGTGGGTGGCGCGGTGGCCACCGACCATTGGGCCAACCGCATCGGAGCGGATTTTTTCGGTGAGACCCCCCCAGGATACGATCGACAAATTAGCGGAATTTCTGAAATAAATTAGAGCGAAGACAATGAATAAAGATAATCATGTCTCTATTTGTCATTTGCTACAGTTAAAATTTCGGATTTTAGATCGCGGATTTTGGATTGGTGGAATCGCTGCGCTCTATCAATTTAAAACAGACAGGATACCATAAATCCGCAATCCAAAATCTAAAATCCAAAATCATTATTGCTTCAAATTCGGTCCCATACGCGGACCCCCAAATATTCAATAATTTTTAGGATTCTCATGACCAAGACCTATGATGCAATAATCGTAGGGGCCGGCCACAACGGGTTGACAGCCGCCGGCTATCTGGCAAAAGCTGGACTAATAACCCTCGTACTGGAAAAGCGCCCGGTGGTCGGCGGTGCGGTGGTGACAGAGGAAATTCATCCGGGATACCGAATTTCGAGTGTTTCTTATGTGGTCAGCCTGTTAAGATCGGAAGTCATCCGGGATCTTGAACTGAAGCGCCATGGATTTGAAATGATCCCCCTGGACGGCACCCTGGCTGTCTGTGGCGACGACTACCTGTTTTTGCGCGGTGATGCTGAACATGATCGCAAGCAAGTGGCGCGGTATTCCAGCGTCGACTTTGATAACATGGCGCGCTTCGATGCCACGGTTCAGGCCGTCGGCGATGTCATCCGCAATCAAATGCTGCGCGAGCCGCCTAAACTGGACGCCGGCGTATGGGATCTGGCGGCCCTGGCCCTCATGGGCCTGGATATTCGCCGGCTGTCTCCCGAGTTGCGATACCGATTGCTCCAAATGTTGACCAGCAGTGCCTACGATCTCATCGAGCGCTGGTTCGACAGCGACATGGTCAAAAGCATGTATGCTTCGGCCTGTTTTTCCGGTAATTTTGCCAGTCTGCGCCAGCCGGGTTCGGCGATTCCCTTTTTTCACATGGCCGTCGGCGAACTGGACGGCGAGCAGGGAGCCTGGCGCCTGGTGAAAGGCGGTATGGGCGGCATCACCCAGGCAATGGCGAATTTTGCCCGCTCAAAAGGGGCGGACATTCGGACCGAGGCAGCCGTTGAAAATATAATGGTTGAAAATGGCAAGGCGGTCGGGGTGCGGCTCAAAGGCGGCGAAATCGTCGCAAGCCGTTGTGTTTTGGCCAATACCGACCCCAAACGCACTTTTTTAAAGCTGCTGGATCCGGATAAACTGGATCCGGAATTTGCCGGTGACATCCGACAAATCCGGATGGGGCACAGTTCGTGGCGCATAAACCTGGCCCTCAATGGATTGCCGGACATCCGTTTCTTTAAGTCGGGTGAAGAAGGGCCGTGGCATCGATCAGATATGACCATTTTCCCGGATGTGGCGGGCATGGAGGCCAATTTTTTTGCGGCCGCCGCCGGCCGTTTGCCCCGCGAGCCGCGCCTGGAACTTACGATTCCATCCACGGTTGATGACAGTCTCGCCCCGGCCGGCCGCCATGTCATGAGCATCCTGGCCAAATATTACCCTTATCAACTGGCCGATGGGCTGAGCTGGGATGACGTCAAAGGGGACGCGGCGGACGGCATCATTGATTACATGGCCCGCACCATGCCCAACCTGCCGGATATCATCGTCGGCCGCCAGTTGATCAGCCCACTGGACCTGGAAACGGAATATGGCCTCACAGAGTCCGACATTTTCCATGGCCGCCATGACCTGGATCAGCTTTTCAGCCTGCGCCCGCATCCCCGGGCGGCCCAGTATGGCACCCCCCATCAAAAACCTTTACCTCTGCGGTTCCGGTGCCCATCCCGGCGGTGGTGTGTCCGGGGCCCCGGGGCACAACGCGGCCCGTCGGGTAGTCGCCGATTTCAAACGACGCTGACTATCTTCAAGTATTTACTTAAGACCAATCATCTGCTATGGTACCGATGTTAAACCTGCATTTGATGATGCTTGCCCGCTAGTCGTCCGAGGTTCCGGAAAGTTCGCGGAATCGGCTTGATCGGAGTCGATTTACTTTACTCATATGCATCGGTTCGTAGAATTTTTTGCCGGAAAACAGTTCAATGATAACTGCTTAATTCAAGGAAAGCCTGTTTAATCGGTGCTTATCCAGCCTCGGTTCACGGGGGTGAGAATTTCCATGTCTAAAAAAGAATCGATTCTAAAAACAGCCGCCCGGCTCTTCGCCAGCCAGGGCTTTGACGCGACTACGACCATCCAGTTAGCCCGCGAGGCCGGCGTCACGGAACCTCTGATCTACTACCATTTCGAAGGCAAAGCCGACTTGTTCACCCGTATCATTCACAGCACCTTTTCAGAGTACTTCTCACGCATCGATGCCCTTGAAAATAATCCGGCCTCCCCTTTTGAACAAATTCAAAATCTGATAGAGCTCCAGTACGACATTGCGCAAGAAATGCCCGATGAAGTCCAGCTCATCGCCAGTGCCTGCCCGGCCAGGCTCATTGACTCCGAGGACATCTGTGCCGGCAATGTTCAGAAATACCGTCGACGGTTGATGGATTATCTGACCCGCAACATTTCGGCGGGTATCGAGTCCGGTGATTTTAAGCCGATTGCGGTGCAGGAGACCGCCGTCCTGATTCTTTCGCTGATCAACGGCATCGTACGCTACAGTGGTTCCAATATCGACCTGGACCCTGGGACAAATTTGCGGCAGGCGGCGGTGGATTTCTGCCGCCGCAGTTTGATGTGCGATAGCGTACGCTAAATCAAAAAAATTGTCATAAGCGATTCAAAAAAACTACTGATCTCTGTTAACCGACACAACTTGGCCGAAAATCAACCGGGTTATTTTAGGCCGGTTTACCCAAACATCGCCGAAATTCTTTATCGTAGGGTGGGCTGTGCCCACCACAAATCGCGGAATTCATCTGCCAAAATTAGGCGAACCTCAGCAAACGCCGACTACCCAGGACGCAACCACGGGTGAGTTCCAGTGGTAAAATGTCCAATTTCGATTTATTCCCGTATTAGATAGATGGAAGGAATATAGGAAACCGAAAACGGATGACGGTATGATTTTATATACTGACCCGTGTCATTGTTATTAAAATTGATCTCATTTCACTAAACCCAGCCTTCCAACATTCCAGTCCTCCTTCGGCGGATTTGCGATATTCCATCATTCCGTTTCCCCCTCATAGCTGGATTCACGGCACAGCCGATTGTCTCGGACCTGGCCCAGACGACCAGGTTTTCCGCGACTAATTTAATCAACATCTAAACGATTAATTGAAAATATATCTACATACAGTGGTTGATTTTTTCCAACCACTATATATAGTGTATAAAGGTCCATTTCAATCCGATATGTTGTGGGGAATCATCGGGCCTGAAATCAGATCCACCTTGGTATGAGTTATAGAAAGCTGAGTTAAATCGTCAATCAGCTCGTCTTCTTACTCGTCCTCGATGCCGTTGAATCGCTTTTGATTTCGACGACGAGAACGAGCACGACGACGAGCACGATTCAAACACCCTGCTCAGGAGGCCGCAGACCGGTGGTCGCAGCCCCAAACGAGATTTGGATGAAGGATATTAGCAATGACGCATAATTATGTAACCAAGAGAAACGGCGAGAAAGTGTTGTTTGATTCCGAACGGATCATAAAAGCAGTCGAAAAGGCCTGGAATGCAGCCGAGTACCCGAACGAATCAGATCGATTTGAAGGGGTCATTACAGATATAATCGACGAGGTCCATGTTACCTTTACGGATTCATCCATCGGGGTCGAGGACATCCAGGATGTGGTTGAAAAAAATCTGGTAAGTCACGGTCTGTATGAGATTTCGAAAAAATACATTCTCTACCGCGAGAATCGAGCCAAGATTAGGGATTTCAAGAAAAAAACAGTTGCCGAAAAGGCCGCCCAAGGCGACTTGAAGCTGCGGAAAAAAAACGGTGACTGGGCGCCGTTCGACAAAGAAAAAGTAATGAAAACCTTGACCCGGGTCGTGGCCGACCAGGAGCTCAGCATTGATATCGATAAGATCTACCAGGAATTCCTAAAAAATATTTACGATGAAATATCAACGACGGATCTGGAAAAGGTGCTGCTTCTGTCAACAGTGGCATTTATTGAAAGAGAGCCCCAGCTGAGTTTCGTTGCAGCCAGATTACTGCTGCAGAGAATATATAAAAGCGTCATTGCCAAATCGGTGCAGCATGACAATTTCGAATCGGAAGCCAGAAACGCCCTGGTGCGCGGCATCCGGCGCGGTGTAGAAAACAAAATATATGATGAACGCCTTTTAGCGTTCGACCTCGATTATCTTGCCGCCAAGCTGGATTTCAGCCATGACGCCGTTTTTAAATACATCGGCGTTCAAACCCTTTACGAACGCTATTTGGTCAGATGTCAGGAGCAGCTGATCGAGACGCCGCAAATCTTCTGGATGCGGGTCGCCATGGGTCTGGCCATTCTGGAGGAAAATCGCGAGGAAAAGGCCCTGGAATTTTACCAGCTGATGTCGTCGCTTTCATTTGTCCCCTCCACGCCGACCCTTTTTCATGCCGGTTTGTCCCACCCCCAGCTGTCTTCCTGTTATCTAAGCATTGTCAATGACGATCTGACCCATATATTCAAAGTTATCGGGGACAACGCGCAGCTGTCTAAATGGTCCGGCGGCATCGGCAACGATTGGACCCGTGTGCGGGCCACCAATTCCCTCATTGCCAGCACCAATGTGCAGAGCCAGGGCGTTGTTCCGTTTTTGAAGATCGCCAACGATACCACCGTGGCAATCAATCGCAGCGGCAAACGCCGGGGGGCAACCTGCGCCTACCTTGAAACCTGGCATCTGGATATTGAAGATTTTCTGGATTTGCGCAAGAACACCGGAGATGACCGCCGCCGAACCCACGACATGAACACCGCCAACTGGATTCCCGATTTGTTTATGCAGCGGGTCCAAGGCAGCGGCACCTGGACCCTGTTTTCACCGGATGAGGTGCCGGATTTACACGATCTGTATGGCCAGGCTTTCAAGGCGCGCTACGAGCATTATGAGCGCGAAGCCGAGGCCGGCCGCCTGAAGCTCCATAAACAGATCGATGCCGTGGCCCTGTGGCGCAAAATGCTCACCCGCCTGTTCGAGACCGGGCACCCTTGGATTACGTTCAAAGATCCCTGCAATGTCCGCTCCCCCCAAAAGCATGTCGGGGTGATTCACAATTCCAACCTGTGCACCGAGATAACCCTGAACAACTCGACGGATGAGACCGCTGTCTGCAATCTGGGCTCCTTAAATCTCTTGAAGCATATCCAGGACAATGCCCTCGACCGGCAACAGCTGGCAGCGACCATCAAAACAGCGGTCAGGATGCTGGACAATACTATCGATCTGAATTTTTATCCAACCCCTGAAGCTGAAAACGCCAACCGGCGGCATCGTCCCATCGCCCTGGGGCTTATGGGGCTGCAGGATGCGCTGTTCAAATTGCGGCTGCCGTTTGAAGATGAAAAAGCCCTTGAATTTGTGGACGCAACCATGGAGTTCATTGCGTACCAGGCCATTGAGGCTTCCAGCGATTTAGCCCAGGAACGCGGGGCCTACCAAAGCTTTGAGGGCTCGTTGTGGGACCGGGGCATTTTTCCGCTGGACACGTTGGCCAAGCTTGAAGAAGAACGGGGTGCACCGCTTAACATCGACCGGATAACACGGCTGGACTGGGATGCGCTCAAAAAATCCGTTGCGCAACGGGGCATGCGCAACTCGAATGTGATGGCAATTGCCCCGACGGCGACCATTTCCAATATTGCCGGATGCTTTCCCAGCATCGAGCCCATCTATAAGAACATTTATGTCAAATCCAACATGAGCGGCGAATTTACGGTGGTAAATCAATACCTGGTCGACGACCTGAAGCGCATGGACTTGTGGACCGAGGACATGCTGGAACAATTGAAATATCATGACGGCAACATCGCCAAAATCCAATCGATTCCCCTGGAGCTGAAGACGCTCCACAAGGAAGTTTTTGAAATCGATCCGATTCTACTGTTGAAAATGACCGCCCTGCGATCGAAATGGATCGACCAGAGCCAGTCGCACAACGTGTTCATGCAGGGTACCAGCGGCAAAATGATGGATGCCATCTACACTGCCGCCTGGGAAATGGGCTTGAAAACGACGTATTACCTGAGAACCATGGCGGTCAGCCAGATCGAAAAATCGACCCTGGACGCCGTTAAATACTATTTTACCCAAAAACGAAATTATGAAAATACACCGGTTGCAGCCAAACAGCCGTTAGCCGAAGCGAACGCCGGCAACTTCAGCTTGAACGATAAAACCGCCGCCAAGCAGGTCACCAGTTTCAAGGACTTAATGGATTCCGACTGTGAAGCGTGTACTTGAGAATCCAGGGAAAGAAAGGAGCAAAGACGCATGTCGATTATCAATAATTCCAAAACGGATCCGAATAAAATACTCCCCATGACCTATACCTGGGCCCGGGAATACTATAAAAACGGGATTGCCAACACCTGGACCCCGGAGGAAATTCCCATGCAGGACGATATCGAGCAGTGGAAGTCACCATCGTTTTTGAGTCCCAAGGAAAAAAGGCTCATCTTATGGAATCTCGGCTTTTTCTCGACGGCGGAATCACTGACCGCCAACAATATCGTGCTGGCCGTGTATAACCACGTCACGAATCCGGAATGCCGCCAATACCTGCTTCGACAGGCCTTCGAAGAGGCCATCCATACCGATACCTTTATTTACTGCTGCGATTCTCTGGGGTTGGATCCGGAAGAGATCTACACCATGTATGAAACGATTCCCTCGATCAAGGACAAGGATCAATTTGTGGTGGACCTGACCCAGAGTGTCGACGATCCGAATTTCAGCACCGTGGGTGAAAAGAATATTCAGAAATTGCTCCACGATTTAGTCGGCTTTTATGTTATAATGGAAGGTATCTTCTTTTATGCCGGCTTTGCCATGATGCTGGCCCTTAAACGGCAAAACAAGATGGTCGGAATCGGTCAGCAATTTGAATACATTATGCGTGATGAGAGTCTGCACCTGGCCTTTGGCTGTGATTTGATCAACACCATTGTCGATGAGAATCCAGCGGCATGGTCGCCGGGTTTTCAAGCCGAGATCAGAGAACTCATTATCAAGTCGGTTGAATTGGAAAAATTTTATGCCCGGGACGCCTGCCCGGAGGATACCCTGGGAATCAACTCAAACCTGTTCGGTGAATACGTGGAGTATGTTGCGGATCGCCGGCTTGAACGCATCCGGCTTGAAAAGGCATTTGGGACGGACAACCCCTTCCCGTGGATGAGCCAGTCGACCGATCTGAACAAGGAGAAAAACTTTTTTGAAACCCGTGTCACCGAATATCAACATGGCGGCGCCCTGGACTGGAATTGAGCCCCTTGCGCAGGCCGAGTAGGCGGAGAAAAAAGCAATATGCCCAAACTAAGAAATCGGGATGTCCAGAAGATCATTCAGCTTTTCGACAATCAGCTGCTGACATTGCAAAGAGTCAGCAAAATCGAAAAGATGAAAATGCGCAAAAAAATAGTCAACGTCGTACAGCCCGCCTTGAGTTCGGCCGCCGCGACGCCGGAAACCTTTATGCTCGTTGTGGAAACCAAACTGGTTGAAATTACCAAACACTTTCTCGACAGCTACGGCTTCCAAACCAGGCTGGGCGAGACCGTTCGCAACATGTATCAGAAAGCAGCCGAAGCTGCATTGCCGCCTCCCCCCCAAAAAGAAGCAATAGGGAATCTGTCAAGCCCAACCTTAATGAAACCGCATTTCATAAAGGATTAATTAAGCAAAATATTTTTGCCACCAAGACACTAAGACACGAAGAATTCAATTATAATAAACATTTTTTCTTTGTGTCTTGGTGCCTTCGCGGCTATTCTTTGCGGTTCATCCGGGACGGCAACACTGCCTGTCATGAGCTTCTGTGTCGAACGGTTCATTATAATTGATAGAGCGGCTTGTCGGGTCGTAGCCGAAGGCGAAGCCTGAAGCGATTCCATAAATCCGCAATCTAAAATCCAAAATCCAAAATTTTTTAATTGACTATCCCTTGAGCCGCTTGTTCTCCGGATCGTAATACGGCATCGGGACCACTTCGGCCGGGCAACTTTCATCAAGGATGGCTATTGCGAGTTTGGTCCCGGGTTCGGCCAATTCCGTTTTTATGTAACCCAGGGCGAGGCTTTTTTGCACCGCATGACCATATCCGCCGGATGTAACACGGCCCACGAGGTCTTCTCCCTGATAAATCGGCTCATCGCCGATGGCGTCGGCATTGTCGGTTTCCACGGTCATCAGAACCAGCTTTTCGGCGAGCCCTTGATCTTTTTGCAGGATCAGGGCCTGCCGGCCCATGAAATAGCCTTTGTTGAAATCGACGAACCTTTCCAATCCCGCCTCCAGAGGGGTGCGTTCAGAGGATAACTCACCGCCCAGCACGCAGTAGCCCTTTTCTAAGCGCAGCGCCATCATGGCCCGGATGCCGTAGTCAGCAATACCGTATTCCTTGCCGGCGCTCATCAGGGCATCATAAATTTCCCGCTGATGTTCGATCGGGTGATGCAATTCCCAGCCAAGCTCCCCCGAAAAACCGATGCGAAAGGCCATCGCCGGCGACAGGTTCACAAAAATGGGCTGCATCGTTGCAAAGGGAAAGGCCTGCTGGCTCAGGTCGGTTGCTGTCAGCCGGGCCAGTACATCCCTCGATTTGGGGCCGGCCAGGACCAGCGTGCCGTAGCGATAAGTCAGATTTTCTATCGTAACGCTGCCATCATTGGGCTTGAGCCGGTTCATCCAATCCAAATCATGCCGCTCGGCGGCGGCGGCGGCAATCACCATAAATATGTCCGGCGCTGTTTTGGTGACGGTCACATCACATTTTACTGTGCCGCTTTGAGTCAGCATGACGGCCACGGCAATTTTTCCGACAGTCTGCGGAACGGTGCACGTGATGAGATAATTTAGAAAGGATTCAGCACCCGGGCCGGACACCTGGAATTTGGCGAACCCGCTGAGGTCCAGGACCCCGACGCGTTCCCGGACCGCCCGGCACTCTTCGCCCACCGGGTCATGCCAGTTGGATCGTTTGAAGCTGTTTTTATCTTTGGGTTCCGTCCCCTTGGGAGCAAACCAGCTGGCCCGCTCCCAGCCATAGGTCTGGCTGAAGCAGGCGCCTTTGTTTTCGAGAATGTCGTAAACCGGCGATGTCTTGGCCTTGCGGGCCGCATAGCGGATTTCATTGGGATATTCGATGGCATACATCATCCGGTAGGACTCCAATACTTTCTCTTGGGCCCAGTAGCGGTTGGCATAATCACCATAGCGGCGTGCATCGGCCGCCGACAAGTCGATGCTCGGCTCGCCTTCAACAATCCATTCCGCGGTGTGCAGCCCATAGGCCGCACACTGCGTGATGCCGAAACAATGCCCGCCGTTCAGATAAAAATTGCGCAGCCCGTAAGCCGGCCCGAGTAGCGGCCCGCCATCCGGGGTGTAGGTGATGGGACCGTTGACTTCCTCCTTGATCCCGCAGTCATCCATGGCCGGAACCCGCTTGATGGCCGCCATCAGGAAATCCTGAATGCGATCGAGATTCGGCGTAAGGGCCTGGGAGGCGTAATCCATGGGAACACCGTCCGGGTGCCAGGCTGCCGGGTCACTTTCATAGGGTCCGATCAAAAGGCCATTGAATTCCTGACGCATGTAGTAAGACGTATCGGGGTCGCGCAGCAGCGGCAACTGCATGCCGGACTCCAGCAGCGCGGGCACATCTTCAAAAAGGATGTGGTGATGTTCCATGGCAATGACGGGCAAATACAGGCCTACCATTGCCCCGATCGCCGCAGTCCACAGGCCGGCGGCATTCACGACAATTTCGCAGGTGATATCTCCATTTTGGGTGTGCACCACCCACTCGCCCCCGGGTGTCTGCGAGATATCGGCGACCGGGTTGAACGTATAAATTTCAGCGCCGCGCTGGCGCGCCCCTTTGGCCATGGCGTGGGTGACGCTGGCAGGATCCACATGGCCGTCGTCCGGATGAAACAATCCGCCCACGATGCCCGCCGTGTCAATCAGCGGGAAGATGTTTTTCATTTCCTGCGGTCCGACAAGTTCCGACCGGATACCGACCATCTTGTCTTTGCCGGCCACATGTTTGTACTCATCCATGCGGTCGGCTTCGAGGGCGATACGCAGGCTGCCGGTGGTATGCCAGTCGACGGATTGGCCGGTTTCGGCTTCCAGCGTTGGGTAGAGCTGAACGGCATAGTTGTTGATTTTGGTGGTGTTGAAGGAACGATGATAATGCGGAACATTGCCGGCGGCCAGCCAGGTTGACCCGGAGGTCAACTCATTTTTTTCCACCAGAACGACATCGGACCATCCCAGCTTGGTCAAATGATACAAGGTGCTGCAACCGGCGATACCCCCACCGATAACGACGACGCGTGCATGGTTTTTCATCTCGCTTCCTCCTGTTTTTTGAAGGTTGACTGAGGATGGCTGATTTTGCTGACAGTCAGATCCGAAACCAACCGAGTATGAATCATCCCGATAGCGAAAGCTGGCATCGATGTCAACAAGGAGAAAAAAATCGTCCAACGGATGCTGGAATTATGGCGTGAGAAAAACGTGGAGATCGTAGACTGCTATCTTGTCGCCTGCTTGGAAAAGGACACTCAGAACATTTTATACAGTTATGAGCGGGATTTCGACCGATTCAAAGTGAACCGCAAAAAGCCCTGATCAATTCCGCCGACAAAACCGAATAGAAGTCAGGTATCAAATCTTGATTGCTTATTGAACTAGGTAAATACATCACAAATCAAAACGCGACCTGCCTTTACTATTTTGAAGCAGGCACTATGCCTGAAATCCCTGCCGGCAGGGGCTTTAATTCGTCGCTTCGCAGCTGCCCAGCTCGAATGATTTCCGCCAGATGATCCAGGCGACGCTCAAGCTCCGGATGCGATGAGAAATAATGGCCCACATCCCCGGGGTCGGCTTCTTTGGGAAACTTCCCCATGAATTGGACGGCGCCGTTAATATGACCGTATGAGCAGTTAAGCATGGCCAGGGCGAATTCATCGGCCCGCGATTCTTGCCCCCGGGAGAAGCTCATCTCCGTTAAGCTGAGTCCATTGCCCAATAATCTGCTGAGACCGCTGTCGGCGCCAAACAGCGTCGTCGAAATTGCCACCAGCACCAATCCGCGGCCCATGGCCTTGAGATGATCACGGTTGGCGTAATGGCCCATTTCATGTGCCATGACAAAAGCGAGTTCGTTTTCGGACTCAGCCGCCTCGAAAAGCTTGCTGAAAAAGATGATGTGACCGCCGGGCAACGCTACCGCGTTAAACTGCGGGGCAGGATTATAGTGCACTTTAAACTCATATGGCAGTTTGGCACAATGATTTTGGAGCTGATCCGCCAGTGACTGCAGATAATCTTCCTGCCGCTTAAATCCGGCATCCTGCTCGAATTCCGGCATAAAAAGGCCGGCCAACTTTTTTTCGAATTCGACCGACAAATGAGGGACCAATAAATTCACCGCCAGGCCCATCAGAAAATAAATCGCCACGACAATTGCAAGCAATCCGCCGGTCAGCACAAAAAACTCTTTCACCGGCGAGGTGGGTGTTACATTCACGTTGCTTTTAGTTTGGCGGGGAGTATATTTCATTGGAGAGTGATGCTAGGGAGCTATCTTCAAGGCCGTACCATAAGCATGAGCCTCTACTGAGCCCATCCCCTTTTTACCGGCGGTCATGCCGATATTGGAGGTCTCTATTCGCATGTTGACGATCACCGCCGCATCACCGGCCATCGCTTTCATTCTCAAAACCGCCTCTCGTCGCGCCCTGTCGATCAGGCTTTCGTATGACTTGACCGTCCCGCCGAGAATATTACGCAATCCGGCCAGAAAGCGTTTGAAGTAGTCGATCGAAATGACCGCGTTGCCGTAAACCATGTGCCCTGACAGGATTTTCTCTTCGGGAATTCCGACGGATTTAAATGAAACAGCGGGCAGATCGAGCATTTCGGCCTCCCGCTTGGCGATGGAACGATAATGCCGCTTTTCAGCCAGGCTGCCGCAGATGTACCCTAACAGCAACAAGCCTAAAAGAATACCCCAGTTTAGCAATGCACCCCATGATTCCATCAGATATTTCTCCAGTCAAGATTTACTGAACACTTACCGCGGTGCCATAAGCGTAGAGTTCAGCTGCGCCGGCGGCCACGGATGAAGTCGAAAACCGCACATTGACGATGGCGTTGGCACCCAGCTGGCGCGCTTCGGCGATCATGCGATCAACTGCCTGCTGCCTGGATTCCTGCAGCAGTTGAGTGTACGCTTTCAGCTCACCGCCCACCAGGTTCTTAAATCCGGCCAGGATGTCTTTGCCGACATGCTTGGCGCGGATGGTACTGCCCGATACTATACCGAAATGCTCGACGATCGTCTTTCCCGGAACAGTTTCAATATTGGTGATAATCATTTTACCTCCGTCTTTTGTCGTAATATAGTAATTTCCAATCACTACACTATTCAAATGACTGAAACAAGCCCAAATAGCCGCATTCAGGCATTTGCTCATGGAGCAGGTTAGTTCAGCACGGCACCTTGTTGCCTCACTATATTTTTTGTTTCACGATTGATTCACTTTGCATCCGCCCAAATAAACGAAAAGTCCATTTGATCAGCCAGGCTTTAATATGTGTCGCTCTACCTTGATCCGACCCGTCTTGCCTGAAGCCTGGTACTCATTGAGGTTGAAACTTTTTTAAAACTTGTTTTAGATATTATGATTGGAAAATAGCCAATATAATTTCATTAAATAGTTGGAAAACATCCCAATATAGGATATACAAACATTGGATTATAGCCAGAAATATCGATATTAAATTCTTAACAATATGGTTTTATAAATGAAAAGAGATTTATACGAAGAATTATGCCAATGGCAACGGGATCCAAATCGACGACCACTACTTGTCCGTGGGGCCAGGCAAGTGGGGAAAACCTATCTGGTGGAGGAATTTGGGAGACGTGAATTTGTTTCTTTGATTACGCTGAATTTTGAGAAAAATCCTGAATACAAGGATATTTTCAACTCATTAGAACCAGTCGATATACTAGAAAAAATCGTTCTGTTTAGCGGCAAGAGAGTAGAGCCGGGAAAAACACTTCTCTTTTTAGATGAGGTGCAGGATTGTCCCCGCGCAATTATGGCTATGCGCTATTTTTTTGAAGAAGTGCCGGCATTGCACGTGATTGCTGCTGGTTCATTGGTGGAATTTACCCTGGAATCCGAAAATTTTCGTGTGCCTGTTGGACGAATTCAATATATTTACTTATTTCCGATGTCATTTGGTGAATTTATTGAGGCATTAGGAGAAAAAGAACTCCGCAACCATATATGGGACCACAAAAACTTACCGACGCTTCCTGACTCGCTGAATGTCAAACTAAATGAGTACATCCGCAAATATTTTATTCTCGGTGGCATGCCCGCCGTAGTGCAGGAATATTGCGAGACAGGAGATATGCTCTCCTGCCAGAGAATCCAGCGTGCGATAGTCGATACGTATCAGGATGATTTTGGAAAATATTCCAAAAAATTAAGACATCGCTACCTTGACAAGATCTATAATGCAGTCCCTAAGATGGTAGGACGCAAATTTGTTTATGCACACGTTGATAATACCATAAAATCAAGAGAATTAAAGGCGGCCTTGGCTCTACTTGAGAAAGCCGGTGTGGTGACTAAGGTCAAGCGGACAAGCGGTGCCGGCCTGCCCCTGGAAGCAGGCGTAAAAGATGCTTTTTTTAAAGTGCTTTTTCTGGATGTTGGATTATTGCATTCGGTCAATGGAATATATTTGGATACCGTTCAGGCAAAAGATTTCACTGTTTTATTTAAAGGAGCAGTATCTGAACAATTTGTCGGCCAGGAGCTTTTGGCATATCAGAGTCCCTATTCCAGGCCTAGGTTGTATTACTGGGCTCGAGAGGCAAAAAACAGCAACGCAGAACTGGATTACTTAATTCAAAAAGACGGAGAAGCAATACCAATTGAGGTGAAATCTGGTTCCACAGGCAGGCTGAGAAGTATGCACATGTTTATGGAAAAATACCAGGGGCGGAAGGGAATAAAAATATCCCAGGCGCCTTTTGATTCGGAGAATCAAATTGTCTCGTTGCCATTATATGCTCTGGAAGGCTTTATCGGAAAAGATAAGTGATTTCGCAGAAAACCTGGTCCTCTGGGCCAGGTTAGAGACAATGGGCTGTACTGTGAATCCTGCTGCAAGCGGAAGCGGAATGATGGAATTCTGGAATGTTGGAATGTCGAAGATCCGCCTGCGGAGGACTGGGTTTAGTGGAATGGGATTAATAATACAAGGATGGCCGGATCAGTATATAAAATCAGGCCGTCATCCACTTTCGATCCCCAATATTCCACTATACCACCATTCCATTATTCCGTTCGGAATCTACGGTAAACTCCACCGCTTTCTCCGAGCTCCAGGCTCTACGAGCCGGAAGCTGGGCGCGGATTATTTACTGAAACTGAGAAACCGCAATCTGACCACGGTGGTCGATTGAAATTAAGAATTCATGCTAAAAATATTTCCGTTTTCTCGCTTATAATAAGGTTTTGAAATAATTGACCGAGTTAATTTCTATCCCCAGCAGTTCCGCAACCTTAAACTTGGCCGATATCCCGGTCGCCCGTCCGGGATCGCCGGTCACCACCCCGATTCCCAGTTCGCCGCGCAGGGAGTACGTCACGTCCTCGTCGGTCAGATCCATCACTCCGATCCCCAATTTGTCAGCCACATATTGTTTGGCGTCAGCCAGCTTCATGCGCCGGGTCATCTGCATCCAGGCCACCAGATCTCCGGTGGTCCGAATGCCGCCCATGCCAGCCGCCATAATATGGGCTATCGGCATGCCAAAGGCATCGCCGACACCCAGCTACAGGCCGTCGGCTTTACCGATCATGACCAGCGCTTTCGCGGCCCGGGTCACACAGTCGATGGGGGCTTCAACGCACATGGGAACCCCACACACCCCCATGCCGACGTTGGGATGCACGGGAATTTCAGATACCTCAGCCGTATATTTGACAAAGGTTACGGCCCGGGCCAGGTTCCAGGCCGTGGAGCGCGAGGTATTGACATTGACGGCCGGCCCGAAAATATCCGCCCCGGCCGCCGCCGACACCCGGGCCTGGTCATGGGGGTACATGCCTGCCAGGCGCCGGCCTTCAAACTCAATTTCGCCGTGCATGCCCAGGACAAAATCATTGGACATGCCCACCTCGATCGCTATCAGGGGGGCTTGCTTTTTCAGTTCGACGACGGCCATAAGCGTGGCATAGAGGTCCGCATCGCCGGCGGAGCCGGCCGTGTCCAGGTTAAGCCCTTCGCAGCCGACATCGGCCAGCCGCTTGCCCACATAAACCATGTCCTCTATAAGGTGTTCGGCCGCCGTTACCTGGGCCGCCTGGGCCGCTTCGATTTTCCCCAGGGGCAGCAAATCGGCGGGGTTCGGATGCGGGCCGTCAGGGCGGTAATAAAGGCCTAGATTGGGCTGGGCGCCATAGAAAAAGGGGACCGTCGTAGCCTGGGCCGTGGCAAAATAGGTCTGGGCCTCATAGTCGATAATGGGCTTGACCGGTTTGAAGCTGTAGTCTTCATGACCGATAGAAACTGTGTCGGCAGCAAATGCCCGTTCGTAGGCCAGAATCAAATTCTGGCGGCTGATCGGCAGGCCGGCACCGCCGTCGGCCGGGCCGCTGCAAAAAAGCTTGGCACACCCGTCATCCGTCACGACCACTTCGGCGCCGTGCGGCACGCTCACCGTACGCCCGGGCTCGGCCATGATATCGAACAGCTGTTCCAGATCTTCGGCGGTCAGCTCCGGGATATCGCCGTCTTGGGCGGCATCCTGGGTGCCTAGCAATATTTCTTCTTTGACTTCATCGGCGGGCATCGACACCCGCTCGCCGTCCCCCATGCGTGTTAGAATGCTCTTCGGCATTAAATCCTCCCAGTCCGGACAAGCCGGAATTGAAGATTGATGAATTCGTAAAAGGTCGAATTCATCATGTGTTTGGTGTTTCGTGTTTGGTATTTAGTAAAAAACTTCCCACGTCATACCAAGATGTCATACCACTAAACATTAAACACCAAATAAACACTCTCGCAAATAGATCGTTTTTCGACTATTTACGAGACTGTCAAGATTAAAAATTGAAGATTAGTGGATGTCGCTTGGTTTCGTTTTCTGTTTTCTCACCCTCTCACCTTCTGTCCCTCTGTCCTTCACGCCATCCGCCACGCGCCATGCCCCATGCGGTCTGCTCCAAGCATATGACCTTTCTTCCCACTTCCGCATTCCGACTTTGCCTCGCCTGAGCTCGTCGAAGGCCGCATTCGCCTCACCCTCTCACCTTCCCACCTTCTCAACTTCTGCCCTTCACGCCATGCGCCATGCGCTCTGCTCTAAGCAAATGACCTTTCTTCCCACTTCCGCATTCCGACTTTGCCTCGCCTGCCGTTCGACGGGCTCAGGCCCCGAGCAAGTCGAGGGGAGCTTGCCGAAGGCCGCATTCGCCTCACCCTCTCACCTTCCCACCTTCTCAACTTCTGCCCTTCACCCATGCGCCATGCGCTCTGCTCTAAGCATATGACCTTTCTTCCCACTTCCGCATTCCGACTTTGCCTCGCCTGAGCTTGCCGAAGGCCGCATTCGCCTCACCATCCCACCTTCTCAACTTCTGCCCTTCACCCATGCGCCCTGCCCTCTGCGCCATGCGCTTAGCGCTGTCAATCCAAAATCCGAAATCTAAAATCCAAAATCCCTAAATAACCTTAACCATCCCCACCTCATCACATTTGAAGTACTTCGGGCAGCGGCTGCACTCGCCCCACATTTTAGCGGGGAGTTCTTCCCGTTTTTGGCGATTGAACCCGATTGTTTTGAAAAAATTCTCAGTCAGGGTAAAGGTGTACAATCGTTTTATGCCCAGCTGCCGGGCATCTACAATCAAGCGTTCCACCAGTTTGCTGCCCAACCCCAGATGCTGGTAATCCGGGTGAATGGCCAGGGCCCTGATCTCGGCGATATCATCCCAGAGCACGTGCAGGCTGCCGCAGGCCACGATCAAATGCATTTCTTCCCGGGTTTCCATCATGCTGTAAACCGGCACATTGTGATCGCTGGCGATGACAAAATCCCGGATATTTTCATACAGATACTGGGGACCCCGCGGCAGCATCACATCGGCTGCCGCATAACCGTTTATCAGATCGAGGATTTCCTGCACATCCCGAACCTGGGCTTTCTGAATGATGATCTGCCGGTCTTCATCCGGCTTGATCATGACCTTGCGAAATTTTTCTTTGGGCTTATCTTCCCCCGCCTTGGGCGCCGGGGGTGGTTCGACATATTCCATGGTGGGCCGCCTTATGCGTCTATTGATACTGGATACTCGATACTGGATGCTCGATGCTCGATACTGGATGCTCGATACTGGATGCTCGATGCTCGATACTGGATGCTCGATGCTCGATGCTCGATACTGGATTCTCGATGCTCGATGCTTGATACTGGATTCTCGATGCTCGATACTGGATTCTCGATGCTCGATGCTTGATACTGGATGCTCGATGCTCGATGCTCGATACTGGATTCTCGATGCTCGATGCTTGATACTGGATGCTCGATGCTCGATGCTCGATACTGGATGCTCGATGCTCGATGCTCGATACTGGATTCTCGATGCTCGATGCTTGATACTGGATTCTCGATGCTCGATGCTTGATACTGGATTCTCGATTGTCGATGCTTGATGCTCGATACTGGATACGGGATACGAATTAATCTGTCATCCGTCATCTGTTATCTGTCCTCTGCCTTCTGTCCTCTGTCCTCCGTCCTCTGTCCTCTGTCCTCTGTCATCTGTCATCTGTCCTCTGTCCTCTGTCCTCTGTCCTCTGTCAAAAATATGGCCTGCATTCAGAATAGTGTCAAGACTTTATTGAAGTGGGCCAAAATCGGAAAGCTTTTGCCGTGCCCCCAGCAACGTGCATCTTTCCCTTATACCTTGCACCCTAAACCTTAAACCTTTTTTCATTCACCTTTATCCTTTCACCTTTGAGCTATGAGCTGTTCCTGCCGAACACCGAACGCCGAATGCCGAATGCCGAAAACCGGTCCCCTATACCGTATACCCTAAACCCTACACCTTTTACCTTTCCCTTTTTGCCGAATGCCGTTTTTTCATCCGTCAAGAAGCCCCGGCAAATCAGCGATCGAGTCAACAATCCAATCCGGCTGCACCGGGAAAGTCTTATGTGCATCATAGACATATTGGCCCGTGCGGACCAAGATCGTCGGCATGCCCACGGCCCGGGCCCCGCCGATGTCCGCATCCAGACTGTCACCGATCATGACCACCTGCGACGGATCGAGTTCGATGTCCATTAGGGCCATATCGAAATAAGCCCGATTCGGCTTCCCGATAAGTTCGGCCTCGGTTTCCGTCGCATATTCCAGTGCTGCCACAAAGGCGCCGGCATCCATGGCAAGCCCGCTTTCCTTCTGCCAATATCGGCCCTTTTGCAAAGCGATCAGTTGTGCGCCGGCTTTGACGGCCAGAAAGGCGCTGTTCAGAATGTCATAATTGAACCGCTCCCCCATATCCCCGACCACGACGACTTCCGGTTGTTGCTCTGTTATTTCGAAACCGTCAAAATCCATTTGGGGGTCATCGGGCAGCAGGAGCTGCACGCGCGAAACGCCCTTGGCGGCCAGCCATTTGGCCGCCACCACAGCCGTGCTGAACATTTCCCCGGGTTCGGCCTGAATCCCGAACCGTGAAAGTTTGGCAACCAGCGAAGCCCGGGAGTACATGGTGGTGTTGGTCAGAAAGCGGATAGGGTAGTTTTGATCCCGCAGCCAGGTAACCGTTTCGGCACCGCCGGGAATCACCTGGTCCTCGATGTAAAAGACACCGTCCAGATCGATGAGAAACCCTTTGATATTTTTCATGTGAGTGTCGCCCTGCAGTTGATTTGACATTAGGAAAGGTCTGTCGCTTGCCCTGGCCTCAACATAAAATGAAATGCCGCCATTTTCAATAAGAACATGGCGGCACACGAAGTAAGTCCATCATAAAATCAGTCTACCAACAAACAAAAATTATTTTATATAAATACATAGCGATATAGGAATATGGCTCGCCAGCTGAAACTGTCTACCATCAATCTAACAGCCATTTACCCATTCACGATGCCGCTATGTATTTATCGATGAAGTCATCCAAAATCATATCAAAATTGGGCCGCCCGATCTCCTGCAGGTTGTAGTAAACCCGGGTATTGGGTTTGTCGATTTTGATGATGCGGTTCAAATCGATCGGGGTGCCGACGACCACCGCTTCACATTCAGTGCTGTTGATGGTGGTTTCCAAATCTTTGAGCTGCTGCTCGCCATAGCCCATAGCCGGCAGAACGGCGCCGATCTCAGGGTAAATTTCAAATGTTTCCGCCAACCGACCCACCGCGTAAGGCCGCGGATCCACAATCCCGGCGGCGCCGAATTTCTGCGCCGCCACTACGCCGGCCCCGATTTTCATCTCGCCGTGGGTCAGGGTGGGACCGTCTTCCACCACCAGCACTTTTTTGCCCCGGATCACGGACGGGTCATCCACATCCAGCGTCGAGGCGCCGTCAACCACAATGGCAGCCGGATTTTCAGATGCAATATTGCGGCGCACGATTTCGATACCCTCCGCATCGGCACTATCCATTTTATTGATCAAAACCACATCCGCCATGCGCAGGGTGACGTTGCCGGGATAATAGCCCAGTTCGTGGCCCGGCCGATGCGGATCCACCAGCGTGACGAGCAGATCGGGTTTATAAAAGGGAAAGTCGTTATTACCGCCGTCCCATAAAATCACATCACAGCCGTCGGGATCATTTTCCGCGTCACGCACGATGGCTTCATAATCCACGCCGGCATAGATGACATTGCCGCGCACCACGTGGGGTTCGTACTCTTCCATTTCTTCCAAGGTGCAGTCATACTTTTCCAGGTCTGACAATTCGGCGTAGCGCTGAACGCGTTGGGCCGGGAGATCTCCGTAAGGCATGGGATGCCGGATGGCAACCACTTTCAGCCCTTTTTCCATCATGATCTCGATAATGCGCCGCGATGTCTGGCTTTTGCCGCAGCCGGTGCGCACCGCCCCCACGGCGATAACCGGTTTGCTGCTTTTAATCTGGGTGTCCCCGGGCCCCAGCATCACGAAATTGGCGCCGGCCGCATTGACAATGGCCCCGACATCCATGACGTGCTGATAGGAAACATCGCTGTAAGAGAAAACACAGTCGTCAACCGCCAGATCTTTAATCAGCCGGGGCAGGTCCTCCTCGGCATGAATCGGAATGCCGTCCGGGTACAGTCCGCCGGCCAGCTCAGCCGGATACTTGCGGCCCTCGATATCCGGAATTTGGGCAGCCGTAAAGGCCACCACGTTATACGCATCATTTGTCCGGTAATAGGTGTTGAAGTTGTGAAAATCCCTGCCTGCCGCGCCAATGATAATGACATTTTTTTTGCTCATGTTTCTCTCCTCTATATTTGGTTAATATGGGACACGGATTTTCACAGATGAACACAGATATCTACTCTTTAGAATTATCCTAATCCGTGTGATCCGTGTTTATCCGTGTCCACTAAGCAATAATTTCCGTACCGGTTTTTCCTGCAATCGCCAGCTCGATTTCCTCGAGGTTGCAGATGATGCCACGCTTGCCGGTTGCTTGTTTAAACTGCATAATCGCCTCGACCTTGGGCCCCATCGAACCGGGCGGGAACTGGCCGGCCCGAACATAGTCTTCCATCTCGGCCTGGGTAACCCGGCCCAGGATGCGCTGCTCCGGTTTGCCCCAGTTGATGGCGGCACCGGGGATGTCCGAGGCGATAATAAAGAGGTCCGCACCGATTTCCCGGGCCAGGACGGCGCTGGCCAGGTCCTTGTCGATCACGGCTTCAACCCCGCGAAACTTGCGCTCCTTGTGAATCACCGGAATGCCCCCGCCGCCGCAGCAGATCACGATAAAGTCCAATTCGATCAGCTTCTTGATTTCGCGCCTTTCCACGATGGTCAATGGCTTGGGGGAGGCCACCACCCGCCGGAACCCATTGTCCGTTGCGACCATGTTGTAATCCAGTTTGGCGGCCTCTTCGGCCGTGTAAAACGGACCGATGGGTTTGGTGGGGTTTTGAAATCCCGGATCGTTTTCATCCACCACCACATAGGAAATCAAGGTCACAAACTGCTGCTCGCCGTTGATGCCGATTTCCATCAGGGCGTCGTCCAGGGATGCTTCGAGCATGTAGCCGATCTGCCCCTGGGTCATGGCGCCGATAATCTCCAGCGGCATCTTGGGCACCTCGCTGCAGCTTTCCTGCTGCAGTAGCAGATTTCCGACCTGGGGGCCGTTGCCGTGGGTAATCACGATTTTATATTTTCCGGACAGCCGGGCAATCTGGCGCATCGGCTGTTTAAGGTTGATAAACTGCTCCTTGTGAGTTCCTTTCTGACCTTTCTTTATCAAAGCGTTGCCGCCGAAGGCGACCAGAAGAATTGGTTTGTCTTTCATTGTTCTAATCCCTGATTTTCATTATTCGTATCCAGTAACCGGCTGTCAGTGACCGCTATCCGGCTTTCGGCATTCGGCTTTCGGTATGCAGAAGCCGCCCACCAGCCTTTCGATTTGGGATTCCGGGTTGCGGATTTCGGAAGTCGGAGTTCAGATTACAGAATTCCTTTCTTCGATAATCGTTATTCGATATTCTGCGCATTGCTTTGTGCCTTTTAATCCGAAATCCGCAATCTGCAATCCGCAATCGAATTCCCCCGCAACGCGCAACGAACTGCCAGAAGTCAGAGAACAGAGGTCAGAAGAAAGATATCAGAAGTCGGAAGTCGGAATGCCGAAGTCGGAATTAAATTGATTCGGAAATCATCCATAAATCCGATTCCTTATACCTTATACCCTACACCTTATACCTTTTTTCTTTCACCTTTGACCTGCTATTTTTTGCCGAATACCGAACACCGAATACCGAAAGTCACGCCCCCAGCGTCGCCACCATCACGGCCTTGATGGTATGGATGCGGTTCTCCGCTTCATCGAAGGCCACGCAGGCCTCGGACTCAAAGACTTCCTCGGTGACTTCCATGGCCTCCAAACCGAATTTCTGGTAAATCTCTTCGCCGATGGTGGTTTCACGATTGTGAAAAGCCGGCAAACAGTGCAGAAATTTAACCACCGGATTGCCGGTCTTCTCCATGGCCGCGGCATTTACCTGATAGGGTTTGAGCAGCTTGATTCTTTCCTGCCACACCACCTCCGGTTCACCCATGGATACCCAGACGTCGGTGCAAAGAAAGTCACAGCCCCTGACGCCCTGGGCCAGATCATCGGTGATGGATATTTTGGCGCCGGTTTCCTGGGCGATCTTCTCGGCCTTTTTTACCAGTTCTTCGCCGGGCTGGACGCTGGGCGGTGCCACCGCACGGAAATCCATGCCCATTTTGGCGGCGCCCACCAGCAGCGAATTTCCCATGTTGTTGCGGGCATCTCCCAGGTAGGCGAACTTGATCCGGTTCAGCGGCTTGTCACTGTGCTCCATCATGGTCTGAAAATCCGCCAGCACCTGGGTCGGGTGATATTCGTTGGTCAGACCGTTCCAGACCGGCACGCCGGCGTAGCGGGCCAACTCCTCGACGACACTCTGGCCGAATCCCCGGTATTCGATGCCGTCATACATGCGGCCCAATACCCGGGCGGTGTCCTTCATGGATTCTTTGGCACCCATCTGCGACCCGCTGGGCCCCAGATAGGTGACGTGGGCCCCCTGGTCATAGGCGGCGACTTCAAAAGCGCAGCGCGTGCGGGTGGACGATTTTTCAAAGATCAGGGCAATATTTTTGCCGAAAAGGCGCGGCTGCTCGAAGCCGGCATACTTGGCCTTTTTCAGATCAACCGCCAGTTCCAGCAAAAACCGGATCTCCTCCGGCGTAAAGTCCAACAGCTTCAAAAAATGCCTGTTTCTTAAATTAAAAGCCATTTTTCCTCCCCTTATTTTTTTCCAAAGTTTATGGCCATCGCGGTGTCAGTAAAAAAATGTTTCTGCCTTCCACCCTCTGCCCTATACCTTTTACCTTCGGCCCTTCAGCCTCCACTCTATTTCAGCTCTCCTCTGCTTTCCGTCTTTGAGTGTTCAGCTTTGATCCATTTAGCTTGAGCCCGGCGCCGAATGCCGAATGCCGAATGCCTTCAACCTTAAACCCTATACCCTACACCCTTTACCGTATATCATCAGACTACCACCCTCTACCCTATGCGTTTACCTTTCCGAATTCCGCATTCCCACTTCCGAATTCAATAGCCTCTGCCCTCTGCCCCATGCGCTATGCCCCATGCCCCATGTTTTCACCCTTCCGACTCCCGACTCATCAATGTCCTTCAATCCGCAATCCGAAATCCAAAATCCGCAATCGAAACTCTGTCGTCTGTTCTAGAACCCTTCAACCTGATTGGGAAAGTAATCTTCCAAGGTTCCCTCCCGGAATACATCCGCCGTGGCACAGTGCAGGCAACCGCCGAACATGACCACGTCGTAAAACGGCACCGGTATCACCTCGATATCGTGTTTTTCCAACGCTTCGATCATGGGGGTTTCGCTGGCCTCGACACAAACGGTGTTCGGGTCGATGACCAGGAAGTTCATGTTGAGCCAAAGACTGCAGTAGCACAGCGGCCGCTTCTCGGTCAGAACCGAATTGGGTGCCCAAATAATCTCCCAGTCATTTTTTTCCAGAAGTTCCATGACTTGCGGCGTCAGGCTGGGCCGGGCCGGGTTGCAGACCACCAGTCCCGGCCGAATCGGCACCAGGGTGGAATCCATATGCCAGGGCTGCAATTCCTTGTAGCGGACTTTGTGGACCCGGTGGTTGGGAAAATGCTGGGTCAGCCAGCGGATGCCGGCGTCGTTGGTGACCATTGAATACTGCACGACGAGGTCCTTGCCGAACCGCACGATGTCGGCGGCATCAAACAGGGGTTCGACTTCGGTGACGATCCAATCGCTGGCTTCCGACTTTTCCCACTGCTCCGCTTCACTGAGTTGATTCCAGGTATTGTGCCAGTCTTTTTTGTAGGTATTGTCAGTCAGACGCGGTTTGGGTGCTGCCTCCCAGCGAAAATTGGGATCCTCGGCATAGTACTTCTCCAGTACGGGTCGGTAGGCAAGGTACTCGAACCAGCGACTGCGGTGGGACATCGTGGCCTCCAGAATTTCGTTGCCGACGGTGAGCAGTACGTCACGCGGCGGCATGCAGCCCAACATGGAATCCTGTTTCCAGTCCGGAGTTTGGATCGCCTGGCTGAAATCAAGCGGTTCCGGTCGATCGACCCGGATGCCGCGTTTTTCAAGGATGGCGGTAAAAATGTCAAGCTGCTCAACGGCGCGGGCAACCCGTTCCTCGGGCATGGGTCCCCAGGTAGGGTAAGGAAAACCGTCCTTGGCGAAATCCCGGTAGACGGCGGGCTCCGGCGCCTGCAGCATCGCGTTTTCGGCCCGCCCGACGATGACATGTTTTAGCGGGTCCCATTCATTCCACGAATTAACTACCGTTTTACTCTCAATTCCCATAGCGACCTCCGTTGCTTATCTTCCATTGAAGAAATCCGGGTTGGAAACCCACCCGCAATTCGCGTTATATTTTAAGTGAATCTTACAAAGCCAAGTTCGATCCCCTGAAGAATCGGAATGTGATGATGCATTCCACCTCGGTTAAATATCGCATATGTTGACGATATGAAATTATAGTGAATTCATTTTCCTTGCAATCCCCAAAGATTGACTATAGAGTGGACGCATAAACGTAAAAATTCTCATTATATCAGCATGATAAGATAAAATACTACTTGACTTTTTTTTGATATAAGTACTACTAAAATCACTCCTTTTATAGGCCTAGTTCCCTAAAACTGGGGCTTTAGTGAGGAATAGAAAACCTATTAGTAGTAAAATTTACAAAAATAGTCGAGTAAAAATAG
>Ga0209149_1000100_pt1 | contig 36600 bp, 20 predicted proteins | sample WorMetTyACAVOLI2_FD_187423 | JGI IMG/M metagenome (GOLD analysis project Ga0209149, IMG submission 187423) | Marine gutless worms symbiont microbial communities from Max Planck institute for Marine Microbiology, Germany - Olavius algarvensis... ... | reverse complement strand
CTTAACTAATTCGAGGACTACCTCTTCAGAGGCTGCCCTTCCAATCTTTCCAAAAATAGCATTAGTGGCACGAAAAAATCCGCGCTTGGCCTCATCCAGCGAGCACTTGAGCGACCTTGATTTGACAAAGTGCACCCCGAGGTACCGAACTTCCTCCACCCATGGTAAGCTGCGACCTTACTTTACTTACAGACAGACAGACAGACAGACAGACAGACAGACCGGTACGTTGAAAACAATACCAGCTGTCGTTAGCGCGGCTGGCAATAATCAGAAAACAAGAAACTGTCCACAGCTGTAAATCATATTTAAACTGTTGAGACGAAACTCACCGGGTGTCGAGCGAACTGGTTGGGAGGTAGAGAGAGTGAAGTTTGGTGCCTCAACACTGCCGTCGAGTTGCTGGCCGTTGACAGTGGTCCGCCGGCGTACGACCGCGCCACCGAGTGGGTGCTGTTCGCCAACGTGCTGCCGGCTCCGTCGCGGCCGACACCACCGCGCAGCACGGCCGACGTGGCCGACACGCCGTCGCCGAGCGGCCTCGGACCACCGCAGTCGTCCCGACAACCGCCGGCTCCGCCGTGGACGGCGTACGCGAGCGCCGGCTGAGATCGCGCCAGCTGTTGGTGGTACGGGGCGCCGGAGTTGTAGCCATCTCGCGGACCCGAGTAGGCGCGGTTGCGGTGGCGCGAACGGACGACAGCGCCGCCGTCGGACTCGAACCCAGACGCGTGATCGTCGTACGAGTCTGTTGGTGGAGGTAACGGCACCGGGTCGAACTGCTGCGGCAGGATATGATATTTCTGCGATTTGAACACATGTAAATATGTTGACAAGACTAGTCAGTACCAGTGTCAATGTCAATGTCAGGGGCGTAGCGACGGCGGGGGTATATCGGTATATATACCCCAAAAAAATAAATTAGTAACCGTTTTGTTCACGTGTGGGACATTAACAAATGTTTTGAAATTGCAATGACTAGTTAAAACGTAACCCCCCCCCAAAAAAAAAAAATCAAATTCCCGGCTACGCCACTGGTCAATGTCAATAATAGATTTATGAAGTATCTCTACTGCGCTGTGTGTGCTGAGTGGTAGTGACGAAATAGATTCGTCTTCAGCGATTGTCTAAAGCTACTACTACTACTACTACTACTACTACTACTACTATTACTACTACTATTAAAATATAGTGCTGCCATTACACAGTTGCGGGGGCACTTTACGAAGTTTATATCTAAAACAGCTCAACGCAAACGTCTGCTGACGGTCTGAATGGACAGCGCCAAATCAGTCGTATGATGATCGCCATAAACTGAGTAGATAGTAATAACAGAGTACAAGTTCAAGACATGACTGCATGACTGCCGGAAAAGGCGAGACTTGGTCTCCCTTCGAAATGTCAAAAGTGAGGAGCAGGCCCTGTTGAGCGCCGGGTCGCGGAGACTGTCCGGTAGCGAGTTCCAGACTGTCGGACCTGCAACAGAGAAAGCCCGATGACCGAAAGTGCTGAGCCGGTAACGTGGTACGGTCAGGTGATGTCGAATGGCCGACCGTGAATAACGTCGGCTGTCATAGACTCCATTTTGTCCACGGCAAACTACGTCGTATATAATATTAATATTGTGGCTGACACTATGCAACACGATAGGCGTAGCTCAAAAGCCAAAAGCCAATAAACTATACACCATTAGTCTTAACGATGGCCTAGATGATATCACGTACCTTCACGCAGTGTGAATCTGTAAATCTTTATTCACCATATTAATGGTAGCACAACAACAATAGAAATAAAAAAGAACATAATAGCGAACTTAGTCAAACCTAATTAAATAACATAGGCTATATATGACATGTGACAGTGCATATCGATTACAGAGTTATGCATGAAGTAGGCCTAATGTAGTATCGGTTCTGATTGGCTATAGATTTCTTGAATAATTTATGTTCTCTTTTCAGACTTTACATGTAACTTGCGAATTTCAAAAATTTTTGCCAAAATATCGTATTATGTGGTTAATGCCTTCGTATCTTTTTTTGGAATTTGGCAATTCTTTTTTCTAACAGTTCGCTAGGGAGCGAAAAGTTGAAGCAGAACCGACATTCGTTAATTAAGTCAAGATTATCAGATTTGAATAATTTCATCAGAAAGCGAGTAACTGCAAAGTCTAATGATTTTACATCACTCTTGTTTAACGGACAACACTCTAAACCATATAATAAGATTGGCAAACATTTACACTTAACTAATTCGAGGACCACCTCTTCAGAGGCTACCCTTCCAACCTTTCCAAAAATAGCATTCGTGGCACGAAAAAATCCGCGCTTGGCCTCGTCCAACGAGCACTTGAGCGACCTTGATTTGACAAAGTGCACCCCGAGGTACCGAACTTCCTCCACCCATGGTAAGCTGCGACCTGTGGAACTAGTAATGACAACACACGTTGCATCACAGCGAGGGCCGACTCGTAAACAGGATGATTTTTTTTTTAAAAATTGATGGACATATCAAGGCTGTCTATGGCATTTAATATTTCAAAATCATTATAATTTCCTTCCTGTGTAGCCTTGCGACTTCGACCTTTTGAACTGGTTCGCGGGATACACAAGCAATTTTTCTAGAAAATGTTCAACTTTCCACAGCTTTTCGTTCTTGAGTTATGGCCAGGTACGTGACAGACGGACGGGCAGACAGACAGACAGACAGACAGACAGAAGGTATAATGCATAACGCAGCCTCCTGAAGGGAAGGCCGCACGATAATATCACAACGCTGTACATAAAGCACGTCGAAAGACCGTCGTTCGTTTATTTTAAGTCACCTTAGTAGCAGTTCGTGAAAATAACCGGCAAAACTGCTACCAAGGGACAACAGACGCAGCGCGAATCACGTTGCGAGAACGGCACCCGAGTGGACACTCACAGACCACACAGTCGCTATAGACAACAGTGTAGCGGAGCGTCAATCACAACGCAATTCGACGTCCGTATTTACATATCACGATTGAAAATCTCGTGCGTTAGTGCAAACCACAGTGTAGACTGAAGCAGTCGGTATTACGGAGCCCGCGAAGGGACATGCAAGAAAAAAAATCGTATCTCGTGCGCACGAGATAGTATCTCGTGGCCACGAGATACTATCTCGTGCGCACGCGACACGACTTTTATTTCTTGCATACAAGAAAATAAGTGGTATATCGTGCGCACGAGATAGTATCTCGTGCGCAGGAGATATATCTCGTGCGTACGAGATATATCGCGTGCGCACGAGATATATCTCGTGGTCACGAGATACTATCTCGTGCGCACGAGATACGATTTTTTTCTTGCATGTCCCTTCGCGGGCTCCGTACGGTATGACACTCGCGACGAGGTTATTTTCTGTGTTTTATTGAGATACACCGCCTAGCTCTGTACTTCCAAAGCTGTAAACTATCTAACCCTTTAACGGGCACATTAAACCCGCAGAGAGGAGGGGACTGGGCGGACTGCAGCCCGCCCAAGCTCCTCATCGCTGTACCAAATGTAACAGCCCACCCATCAATGGCCATTGTACCAATACCGTATTGGTGTATAATGGTCCGTTGCTCTACGGTTTTAATGTGCCCATTAAAGGGTTAAAACCCAAAAGAGCGTGATTATAAAAGTCTATTGTACATTGTGTTTGTTTGTTTAAATTGTTGTTTGTATTTTTAATTTTTTGCTACCACTTGTGGTGAATAAAGATGTTCAATAATAAGCATACATTTTCGACAGCATTGGACCGCGAGACTTGCCGACTTAGCCGCGAATTTGATCGAAACAAGAAGAGAACAGCTCAGTCAAAATTCCGACAAAACTAACACGCGAGGCTTGCGGAAAGAAGTGACATTGGCGTGACTGTCTAGAACAGAAATTCTTCTCTCATGAAAAAATGCAATAATTTATTCGTTAATAAGTCTACATTTGTCGATCGCGGTGCAACAGCGAGCTAATGCGAGGTGCACTCACTCTCTCTTCGCTGTATCGACAGGCCTTTAGTGGTCATGAAATAAGTACGTTATACCATAGTCTCACGTGGTATACACTCGTTACACTCGTATATACCACTCGAGACTATGGTGTAACCTATACATATTTGAGTTATGCCCAAAGTAGGCTACTGTCAGTCCCTTTTTCCCGGACACGGTGTAGTTGGTGAATAATGATTTGTATTAGACGATTCAGGCAATATTCACTTATCTAGTGACTTATTTACTATATTGCTACGATGATCCCGACAACAACAATTCATTTTAAGTAATAAATACAATAGATCATATTGGTGAATAAAGCTGATCATTGACAAAAGCTGGCTTACTAGCTGCTTATTGCATTCATTTCAGACATCTGTGCGGATTTCATGGTTACAGCTGAAATTTTCGGATGGGTATGACCTGACCCTGGCCGTTCATTCACTGCAGGCTGAGCCGGCAACGAAAAGCAAGGTAAATAAAACTATTTAAACTCTAAAACAGTATAAAAAAAATAACGGTCGTTTGATCGCTGTCTCGACGTTAATCACAATTCCCTCGAGACCAAAAGGGCCGCAGTGAAAGTGGGGTTCGCTTATGGGGTGGGTTCTGTCGGCTTGCTTTGATCTGTACTGGTTGAAGCAGCTCAGCGCAGAACAGAGAAACGGCGGTACGTAGTGCGTATCTTACTGGCCGTAAATGCTATCCTGATCGATGAGATCGGAAGTGCGTTGTCGTCAGTAAGTTGTTTCCGACGGAAGGGAGCTTCTGAACCGTCCTCTGTCGGTACCCATATACCCCGGTAAAGAGGCAGCAGCAGCACAGTGCGTTGAATTAATTAAACCCGCATAGCAACGGACCATTATACAGCAATACGGTGGTTGGTGCACTGGCCGTTGATGGGTGGGCTGTTACATTTCGTACAGCGAGGAGGAACTGGGCGGGGCGATTGTCTAATTCTCAAGGTAAAGTAGCGACATTGATTAGGTGAGGCGGATTTTTGCTGCGTTTCTAGTTTCGCATTACCGTCATGATATTCATTGCCAAGAATTTCCACTATAAAGCGTTAATTAACTGCTGAATCAACGCCAGAAAAAAGGGACCGTAGCCCGGGTTAGTTGCTTGAAAAGTGGAAAAGCTGCTGTGTCAGTGGCAGCAAATCAGGATAAGCTTATAGTGGTGACTGCGGTCTTCTCCAGTTCACTGAAATCATTATGAGTGTCTGGCATTCCATACGAAAATCCGGTCCAGAGTGACGTTCGACAGTTGACGGAGATGGAGGTGACGTGCCGTGTCGACAAAGAATACGTCGATGGAGACTATACCAGTGTTGACGGGGTTGGCGTCACGAAGACAGAAGCGCCGACGACGATCCGGTAAAAGGTGACGGTGGACAGTCGACAAAGATAAATAGTCACGAAATTTGAATTGTTTACCTTCGCCCGTTCCTGAGATACGAGGGGATCCCATATTTTAAAAAGTGGGTCACATGACTCTAACCACGCACCCTTTAGGAACAATTCATTGACCAGCCAACTCGAGAACTACGCGGTACTCCCTGTAAAAATTTCGTTATGATCCGCCGGGTATTTTTCAAGTTCTTAGTATCTGAATGTTTTATCAGCCGATCTTGAAAGTCATTTACATCCTAAAATTTCGGTTTTGGTAGATTTTGCGGAAACCCCTAAAGTGATTGCCCCCCCCCCAAAGTAATATAGCAGCGTAATGAATATTCACCTACATCAAAAATCTCCTTAATATACGAAAACAGAACGCGACGTAAAACAGAATTGGTCTCGTCCACAACTGGACCATTACTTGGCATGTATAAAACGCCACGTTTTAATTATGTCGGTCCATGTCCCCCTCATCGAAGAAGCAAAAAAATAACATGTCAATTCCTTGTTGTAGCCTCGTATCGTAGTTGTATCGTACTTGTTACCACAGCTTTAGACGCTGTTTCAGATGATCAGCGTACCGAATAGCACGGTAAAATGCGTCACGTCACTTACTTAGGCAAACGTGTCGCTGCAGCACTCCCCACATCTCATCGACATCGGGAGAATTACGTTGCCGCATCAGTGGTGATATAAAATCCGGCGCATTTGCAGACAAGAACTGCAGTCTCATGAGCAGGCACATTACCTTGATGAAACGTGAAGAACGATTGCACGGTGCTTTGGCAGAATCCATAACCTTCGTTATGCTGACTGAGCAAGTTATCACCCCGGTAATATCCAATGTTATTTTTTACACCGTAGTCGAATAAATATCACATCGGCATATCCAAGTGCTACGGCTGCCTGCTTCACGGCAATGATCCAGATTCATCAGATGAACCAACTAAACTATGAGCTGCTTAGAGTCTATGATAAAATAATCATTAGCGTCATTGGTATTTATCGTCTAGTGACAGATCACAGTCACTGTCCAGCGTATTTCGAGACAAAATTCAACCAAAAGAGATTCACTTTAACCCTTTAACGGGCACATCAAAACCGTGATTGGTACACTGGCCGTTGATGGGTGGGCTGTTTTTGGTATAGCGAGGAGGGGACTGGGCGGAGCCGCAGTCTGCTCAGTCCCCTCCTCGCTGTACAAAATGAAACAGCCCACCCATCAACGGCCACTGTACCAACTTCATATTATCTGATGTAGCACTATAACTGTCAGTGCCCATTAAAGGGTTAAATTATTTAATTGTTAGAGAAAGACGGCCCCACCCGGTGCCCTCCTCGCTGTACCAAATGTACTGTAACAGCCCAACCATCAACGACCAGTGTACCAACTTCGTATTATTCGATGTGGCACTATAATTGTCTTTGGAGTCTAAAGCGTTAAACTGCACGCCGAACGATCAAGTCACGATGTCGACGTAATATAAGTAAATAAGTAGAACAATCCGGCTGTCATCTGCTCTGTCAAGTGTCGTCGGTGTACTAATCTAGTCAATTATTACGATCAGTTAGTCAATTCACTCAACCACATCACGTGACAGACTGCACTACAAGACAATCACCCTCAGATGTATGGTGCCGTATCTAGGCAGCAGGTGCGCGACTGTCACTCAGCCAGCTAACAGCCAGGAACCTAAACCAGATACTGATGCACGAATGTCGTGTACAGTAAGGCTACATAACAACTGGCATAAGTAAGCAAAATAAGTCAGTCATACTGATAGTGAGATTTGATTTTCTGTGCTATCGTGTATTGCATCGGTCCAGTGTTTTGGCCGTGCCTATAATGACTATGCACAACGAGACAACGGAGTCATTTTGGCCAGTCACGCAGCAGCTGTTCGTTGGTCGGTCGCTAAGCTTGTCGGTGTCTGGTCTGGCTGACGCCGAACGTCGCGCGCGCCAGCCTGCCAGCGGCCAAGCATTGATTTCCTGCAGATGCTCTTCATCCCGTCGGCAGCGTGTTGCAGTAGCTGTCGTCATCGTCGACGTAGTTATAGACGCAGCGACATTCTTTAACCCTCTGTCGCTGCCGATCGCTGGCCGTGTACCGTGCACCGCGCCCTACACGACCATTCATTTGCCAGCACTACCACCTGCAGGTGTGCTGTCGCAATGCTTGCTACATGCCATCTGATTAAGTGACCAACGAAGTTGATATACGCTAAGTCCTGCAAGGCAAACGTTGCGCATGAAAAGAGCTTTCTAAAAATGGCACGGGGGTCCCCCCCTGGGGGCATCCGTCATAATTCCAAATATGCTGCATTGTTGTAACGACATTTTTTTGTATCTTTGAAGCTTTATAACTTCTAAACGATGCAACATAGAGGCATACTATCTGCGAAGCAAACGTTGCGCGCGAAAAGATCTTTCTAAAGATGTATATGTCATGGCGCAGCCCCCCCCCAAGGGGTATCCGCGCTAATTCGAAATACGTTGAGTTTCTGTAACAACTTTTGAAGTAGTCAAGTTTGAAGCTCTATTACTTTTCAACGGTTCAAGACAGAGGGATACTATTTGCGATGGAAATGTTGTCTCTGAAAAGAGCTTTCTAAAAACGTATGACACGGGGCAGTAGTCCCCAAGGGGCGTCCCCAAATGCCAAATGTGTTGCGTTTTGGGGGTATTTTTTCGTGCATTCCAATTTCCCGCACTTCCGTACCCTCCCCGTTCTCTCCCCACTCCCTTCCCCTACCTCTACCCTTTCCCATTTCACCCCGTTCCTAACCTTCCGCAAGGAGATAAACAAGAAACTTAGCTATCGCGAACAGAGCGCGCTCAGCTGATAAAAACACACGAACGCATTACCGACAGCGAACATATACTGTATTTATTTATTCGTATGGCAGTCTAGAATTGCTATAGACGCATAATGTTCTCGAGCTGTGCCTTCGTCCGTCCGTCTGTCCGTTTGTCCGTCTGTCCGTCCGTCCGTCCGTCTGTCCGTTCGTCCGTCCGTCCGTCCGTCTGTCCGTTTGTCCGTCTGTTCGTCCGTCCGTCCGTCCGTCCGTCTGTCCGTTTGTTCGTCCGTCCGTCCGTCCGTCCGTCCGTCCGTCTGTCCGTTTGTCCGTCTGTCCGTCCGTCTGTCCGTTTGTCCGTTTGTTCGTCCGTCCGTCCGTCTGTCCGTTCGTCCGTCCGTCTGTCCGTTTGTCCGTTTGTTCGTTCGTCCGTCCGTCTGTCCGTTTGTCCGTTTGTCCGTTTGTCCGTCTGTCCGTCCGTCTGTCCGTTTGTCCGTCTGTCCGTCCGTCTGTCCGTCTGTCCGTTTGTTCGTTCGTTCGTCTGTTACAAACTTGTGAACATTATACTTCGAAAACGATTGAACCGATTTCAATGCAAATTGGCATAAATCTTCCCCCGGGGCAAAAGCATGAACTGTCGACCTCGGGATCAAGAGGTCAAAGGTCAAGGTCAAAGGAGGCCGAAGTTATATTTGGAAGCCTGGCGGAGACATCACTCTCGATCTCTTGAGTCGAGTAGCTGCATACAGTGAGCGACGGAAATGTTGCCTTTGAAAAGTGGGGCGGCGTGTTGCGCATAGTTTTAACTGCACCCCCGGTTTGTCGTCTATGCGTCTTGCTGACGCACTTGTTTAGAAATGTCGTTAAAACCACAAAAACGTTGGCCAGTCGTAACTTTACAAATGCACAAATTCTCTTTATACATTTTCCTATTATTTTTTTTTCCATGTTGACTTTAAATGACTTTGATTAACCCTATGAGGTCATTCAAGGAGGTAAACACTGTTGATGAATTTCTATTTTCAGGATTGTTTTATTAACAGTAAGTTTTACACAAACACAAATACAAGATCAAAAATAAAGAAAAAATCAACCACCAAGTGGCATATAAGAATTGGAATTTTAGTTGTGCAACAAACAACGACATTTTGGCAACGTACACAACTGAAATCCCCAAATTATTATATTTTTAGATGTGCGACTTTGCTGTTAACACATGTCATTAAACTAATAATAGACAACAGTGTACAAGTCGCTGGAAGCGACAGCGAGAGCGTGAGCTGACTGTCTCACATATTTCTCAGCAGCTGTAAAGCAGCGACGCTGGCACAGCGAATCTCGAGTAGAAAACACGGTTAATACAAAAACGACATGCACGTCAAGTCGTAATAGGAAGCGATGCTCCTTGGAGGGCTTGCAGCCGACCCGGCGTCGTATACAGCCATACATTCTGCTATATCGCACTCACGTCGGCCTTAATGAGCGACAATACATGTCCGACATTCAACGATTAATATCTATCGACAGCGTCACTGCTAGTCTACTAGTAACAAGTACGTTACCGCTGACACACATCACAGTATTATCCTTGGAACATTTAAGTAAAAATTTGCAACATTACGATGTCGACGTTACGTAAATCACTAGTTAGACCAAATCTGAAAGGCCGACGTTTGGTGGCTTTTTATACGTAAATTTTTACACTAAACGATATAAAGCGTCGCGCGGTTTCTCTGCGATCTTTTCTTCTTGTTCACATCGCTGCTGTTTTACATTTCATTTCCGATAAAGGTTACATCGTGATCTAAATTTCGTTGCAAGAAACTTGGTACGAAGCAACCAGAATTCAGTGAAAATTGTTTTGGGACAGTTGGTTATATTTAGCTGTTTGGTCACAATCTAGAGCATCACAACACAGACGAATGCGTCACGGAGACGGAAGGAATTATACTAAGGCTGGAATGGTTCACTACAAAATTCTGAGAGCCCAATAGATGTTAAAATACAATGCAGTAATATTTTTTTCGTTGTCGAAAATGACAAAATGCTGATTACGCAACTAAAGCGGTAGGCCTATAGCTATATCGACTGTTGCGTGTTTCTGCTTTCAGATTTTAGGCAGAAAGAGGTAGAGAGATTTAGGTAATGATTTCGGGTGACTTTTTAACTCTTTAATGGGCACATTATAACCGCCAAACAGCGGACTATACAGTGATTGGTACACTGGACGATGATGGATGGGCTGTTACATTTAGTACAGCGAGGAGAGAACTGGGCTTTGTATTGCTTTGCTATGTATTATTAGTAGTAATATGTAGTACTATTACAGCAGTCGAAATGACCTCAGGATTTTTTGCACGGTGCCTTGGGATTCTTGAAAATACCGACGGGCAACGCTGGTTGGGCAGTAATTGAATTAGTCAGCAGTAGACAATCGCAGGCTTGTGACTGAATGAGTTTTCTTATACGATAGGCTTCTCGTAATTTTACACATCTGATTACTTTACAAGAGAATATCGATCTTCGCTACAATACACAATACACAACAGGACCACTGACGGATGGACGGACACCGCAGACGCAGTAGCCGTGCAGTGCTGTGTATACAGTTATTCATACAAACACACATGCGTTATGTAAATTTTGTGACATTCCAGTACGGGTTCAAAGAAATGAGGATGTCTTTGAGATGCACGTGATCTTTGCCGCGCGATGCTATGCATAAGCGCGGCCTATACCGTCATGCGGTATCTGTCTGTCTGTCTTTCTATGTGTCTGTGTGTGTGTCTGTCACGTTCGTGGATCATGTCAAAAGGAATAAACATATCTTAGAAATTGTTTCACCATCGGGTAGCCACACACCATTTTAGATTTCCATACCAAACCAAACGAAATGGCGATATTCCTAACGGGGAGGTCGAATGCAGGTGCGGTAGGCAGAAATCGCGATTCTGAGCCTATATGTGGCTTTAGTTCCTGCTGTTAACGCTGCAACAGACAGGTGTTGTCAACACGGTCGCCGGTGGACCACGGCCACCGTACCGAAAGTTGTGACACATGGTAGTAAGCGGCGGTGTTGATTGCGGGAGAAGACGACGAAATGTTTATGACAATAGAAGACTACTGGACGTTTTGTACCATTGAAGCTAACTACTGACAGACATGAAGCATCGCGCGGCCTCTTTGCGACAGCAGAGCTACTTCTTTAACAAGAAGCTCAACTGTCGCAGAGCGGCCGCACGATGCTCCATGTCGTTAGAAATTTTGCTAAGTCACTCAAGATCACTCAAGGTCATTCGAAATTACACCGTTGAGTAGGCCGTGTGTAAGTTCTCATTAGTATTCCATTGTAATTATGTCTCTATCTTGTACAGTTTTTGAGATATTCAGCGTCGAATAATGGCATGTACTTGAAACAGTCTGGGTTAGGGGTCATTCAGAGTAATTGAAAATGGCACCATTTGATATATCTTATACGACTTCCTATTTGTTTACCATTGTAAGTATAGCTATATCTAGTATTATTTTCGAGTTATTTAACGTTGAGAGGTCACTGAAGGTTATTCAAAATAACACCATTAAAAAACTCGCATGGTACTGCACTGTAACTATGGCTCTATCTTATATCGTTTCCGAGATACAGTATTCAACATCGAATAACGGTGTTACAGGTCATTTAAGATCACTGAAAGTGGCGCCGATCGATAAATCCTATCAGTCTGCCATAGTAGATATAGCTCTACTTTGTGTCGTATTCGAGTTATGTGACGTTGAATAATATCGCGACATTGAAATCTAGGTTAGGGTCACTTAAGATCATTGGAAATAGCACCATTCGACAGATCGCATACGAGTTCTTATATGCGTTTCATACGGCCTCATCTTGTATCATTTCCGAGCTAAAGCGAGATAATTATTGGTCAAAATCACGTTTTCATACCGCACCTGCATTCGACGGTCCCGTCAGGGCGTCCCGTCCAAATATTGCAATAATGTTTAGTACGGAAAAACTAGAGTGGTGGGTGAACAAAGTTTACTCGTTTCGATACAATGCACGAACGTGACGGACAGACAGACGGACACCGCACGACGGCATAGGCCGCGCTATGCGTAGGGTCGCGTGGCAGAAACTAATTTGTCCTAAGGGTCAAGTAGTGATATTCCGATTTGTCCCCATAGGGATCTTTAACTGTGAGTGTCCTGGGTTGGATAGGTCCCTCGAGAATTGCCGTCCAGCTCCAGAAGATAATTTCTGGAACAACCCCGAGGGTTTTCAGGAAGAATTTCCTACAGAGCATTGGTCAGTTAATGGACTTTTTACCCATTTATTCAAAATTTATACGACAATAACCTGGGGGGGAGGGGCGACAATTATGACTCGTCAGGTACCATGCATGCGTAATGTATAGTTACCTCCGTCTGGAGCGTTGTTTGCAGTGGAACGCCGCCTGCGATTGTTAACGTCTGTTCCCACTTTGCGACAATTTGCAGGGTTTCCGTTGTCTTCTGCTGCACGCTCTTGGACTCGTCCAACAATGTCGAGTCGTAGAATTCCTGGATGTCTACACCAAGACCGTTTGGGCGCATTAGATACATTCACCCTTTATAATTCACTTAACCCTTTAGAGTGCAGAAGCAATTATAGTGCCACTTCGAATAATATGAAGTTGGTACACTGGCCGTTGATGGGTGGGCTGTTACATTTGCAGCAAGAAGGGGACTGGGCCGCCCAAGCCCCTCCTCGATGTACCAAATGTAACAGCCCACCGTCAACGGCCAGTGTACCAATCACCGTATTGCTGTATAATGGTCCGTTGCTCTGCGGTTTTAATGTGCCCATAAAGGGTTAATATCATACCAAAAGTAAATCGCATAATCGCGCATGTTCGCGCAAAGTTACAGGTGTATTTCTTTACCGTTACTAACACAAAATGAACAAAACGAACATTGTATACCGTGTTCAGAAAGAAACACCCACTTTTGTTTTCTTGTATAACTGTTAGAAAATATAACCAAGTTGAATGAAAATTTCAGAGAAAATAGATAACGAAATGCTGATTCTAACAGCATAAAACAATTTGTATTTTTCTTGAACATTCTTTGCTAGCAGTGACGTAAACCGGACGTCAGTAAAAATGTCGTTACAGCATATATAATAAACCACTAACGATAAACATCTCATTAAATGGATGTGAATAAAACATGAACTTAGCTATTGCGAACAGATCGCGCGTCAGCTCCGCAGACAATGCGTTGAGGGCATCTATAGGCGGAGGCCTAAATATTACACCGTGACCTTGAAATCTAGGTTAAGGGTCACTCAAGTCACCGGAAACGGAACCATTGGATAGATCATACACGACTTACTATTAGTCAAGTTATTTGACGCTCAATGATATCGCGACCTTGAAACATGGCTTAGAGGTCACTCAAGCTCATTGAAAGTGGTATCATTTGAAAGGTTGGGTACGGCTTTCTATTCGCCTTCCATAGTAACTATGGCCTTATCTTTAGCCATTTCGGAGATATTCAGCGTCAAAGAATGACCTCACCTTGAAATATGGGTTTGGGGTTGTGGCGCGGTTCGATAGACCATGTATGACTTCTATTAGTCCGCCGTTGTAACTATGGCTCTATCTTGTACCGTTTGCGAGTTATTTAACGTTGAATAATACCGTGACCTTGAAATCTGGCTTAGACGTCACTCAAGGTCATTGAAACCGGTGCCATTCAAAAGCTTGGCTGCGGTTTCCTATTCGCCTTCTATAGTAACAATGGCCGTATCTGTAGCCGTTTGTGAGATATTTAGCGTCAAAGAGTGGTATGACCTTGAAAACATGGTTAGGGTTCGTTCAGGGTCATTGGAAATGGCACCATTTGATAGATCGCATACAAATTCCTATTCGCCTTCCATAGTAACTATGGCGCTATCTTGTATCGTTTGCGAGATATAGCGACTTATTGGTAAAAAGTCGCGAAATTTTTATATCCCACCTGTATTTGGCGCCCCCGCATGAGGTGACCCCGTCGGAATTTCGTGAAGATGTTTCATGCTGATAAAACTAGAATGATTGGGCTACCGTATGGCGAAAAAGCTATGACAATATGTTAAGCCGTTTTCATCCAATACCGGAACGTAACGGACGGACGGACAGACAGACAGACAGACAGATTTGCTATATCAATATCGCGCATCAGTGTGCTGACGCGCGATAAAAATTACGTATAAAAACGCTTGCTCAAGATGTTTTGGACAGATGATGAAGTCTTAGTGGGGTAAATGCACTGATCAAAATATCAGTGCGAGATCTTTAACTTTGTTGATCTTTGCAGTGGTGTGGGCATTGTGTGGTCGACCACAATCCGAAAAAGAGTCAAAGATGCTACTGTTGTCACTTTCTCTGTTAACGTCTATCATCGGTCAGGAAACATCTTCAGAAAACGGTTTTCTTCATATCTTTTATTTATTCACAAGCATTTAATAAACATCGATCTCCAATTGAAATCTTATTGCTGTAACGGGAGTTTTACTAATTTTCTGATCACATCGCTGCTAACAAAGAATATTTAACGAACAGACAAATTATTGTCAGATTTTAGATGCACCGTTCCATCAGTTACGTTGTCTGAAGTTTTCAATTTAATCGGCTGATACTTCTAAGAGTTATGCAAGAAAACAAAAGTGGGTGTTTTTTAACACAGCGTCGATACACAATCTCAGTACAGCAGTTTATCATCATCGTCGTCATCAATCAATCAATCTTTATTTTACAATGACTTACTGCAGTTACAGCAATATATTTTCAAATGTAGTAGACATTGATGAGTGCAGCCGAAATGGCACCGTGAGTCCGTGACATGTCATTACGCACAAAAACAGGACTATAAAAATCACGGACAGTAGCGTTAAATGATGCAGCCCTCCAAAACCAGCGTTAATCCGGCTGCATTTTCAGCGGACTCGTTGCGTCACACTGCGAATTACGGCGCTCTCCGGGCGTCCTTTGATGCAATCGTACATTACGCGGTAAAAGCAGGTGCTCTTGCTTGGAAGACGCGTCGGACATATTAGGTCGTAGTGCTACACAATCTAATGATATGGTGATCGCTTAAGTGATTAATGGCTGGCGTTGCTAGTCGTGGACGGGTCTGAGGTTTCAGTGCCACTCGCAGTCCATTCGGCGCTCGTGTGCTGTTGGCATTTGTGGAGTACGTGCGTATATTAGCGATGCCACAATACATGATCACAAGACAAATTCCTTTCGCCATTAACTGACCACACACGTACATATAGGACAACAGCGAAACCGAGCTCGCATAGAAATTGCCACCCACGTTATTCTGCCTTGTCAGATTTATCTCCGCCGAAGTCGGCTTTGTCCCGCGACCTTATCACGAGCTAGCTGAGCTGCCTTCGGCGACCGTCAGACCGCGTAAAAGTCCTCTTCATCTGGCTGTCCATCGCGTTTATGCCTAGCGGTCGTTCTGTTAGCGGCAACAATCAGAGGTGTTCGGACTTATCCGCCCACAACAATTTCACGATCCGCGAATTGTAGGCGGTTGCAAAATTTTTTGTGTGCTTCAGAAACATTGTGTGCATCTTTATGATTTATTTGTAAATTCGATATCTATGCTGATTAGTTATTTATCTAGTCGTAGCTCTTTAATTTATCACCTCCGCCAATGAGGTTATGCGGTCGATGCTGCCTGTCTGTTATTCTGTCTGTGAGCAGAATAATTACTGAATAAACTAATCATCCGATTTCGTTAAAACTTGGTGTTACGAATCGGAGGAGCTGATTAAGCTTTGGTGATGATTCGGTCGCGGCGCGGACGCCGGATACGGATTCCGGATCACTTTTTCATTTCCAACACCACTGCGGAATAGGGAATTTTAAATTGATTAGCATTTCTCATACATGTGAATATGATTTTTACGAAACTTGGCGAGATGACCGACACCGACAAGTTAAAGAATCCACTGCATGTTGGCAGCGATCCGGCAGACATACGGATCCGGATTAATCCAGAAATCCCGGATCACTTTTGGTTGAGATTTTGGCCTTGGCGCTCTCTGAGCACAGTCTAGTTATTATTATCATTATTACGCACATGTAAACATCTGTAAGGCTAAGACGCACGATGTTGATCGGAGCTGCCTGCATTCACTATGGTGAGCAGCATTGGTAAGAGTATGCCTATTAACAAACTACTTATGAGTGCTTTCAGACGACATTTAAAGGTGTTAATACATACGCACATACACACATTTTATTACCCGCCATTCGGTCGTTAGAGCGAAGAGCGAGGTATTTGTTTTACTGTATGTTTTTTTTGTTCGCTTTTTTGTCAACGATTTCTCAACAACCCGCGGGCCGATTCACGCCAAATTTTGCATGCGGGCGTACTGGTTCCGGATGTGTCTTCTCCCCTTTTGGGGCTTAGCGGCCCACGGGGGCGGAAAAGGGGGGAAATGTCGACTGCGAATGGCGCGGGTTTGTGCCAGTTCTACTGACGCACTTGTTTGTATCAATTATTAATACTTATATTTTATTTGTACGGAACTGGGAAGTCCGACAATAAGAGATGATCCATTCCATATTGTACGAACAATGTGTTTTTTTTGTGGAGATACGTAGTCGTAAATGCTCCTGCATTGCGTGTTACATATCAGATCTGCAGACTCACAGTAGATCTTTCGACATGAAAACTCACGGATCAGTGGACCGAATTTTTCTAGATTCGCACACCTCTAACATTAAGACGGCAGCCATTTTATAGGTTTATTGCGCAGCGGTCTGTCGTCACAACGGAAGTATATTTGCAGCACTTGGACTATTTTTTTGTTTGGAGTATGTGCTTCTCTACGGAATTATTTATAGCAGAAAAAGTCATCTGCGTTCTTTACGCGATTTTTATCGCGCGTCAGCACACTGACGCGCGATATTGATATATTGATATAGCAATTCTGTCTGTCTGTCTGTCCGTCCTTCTGTCTGTTCGTGACGTTCCGGTATCAGATAAAAACAGCTTAACATATTGTCATTCAAGTTTTATCAGCATCAAAAATCTTCACGAAATTCCGACGGGGTCACCCCCTGCGGGGGCGCTAAATACAGGTGGGGTATAAAAATATCGCGATTTTCTACCAATAAGTCACTATATCTCGCAGACGATACAAGATAGCGCCATAGTTACTATGGAAGGTGAATAGGAACTCCTGTGCGATCTATCAAATGGTGCCGTTTCCAATGACCTTGAACGAACCCTAACCCTATTTTCAAGATCACACCACTCTTAGACGCTAAATATCTCACAAACGGATACCGATACAGCCATAGTTACTATACAAGGCGAATCTGATAACATATTATGATAACTGTCAAAACACTGCGACACATGAGCTGAATATGTTAGGCAAACGGTGACTATTTCATTTTCTAGTTTACAGTAGTTAAGATTACTTTACATCTATTTATTTTTTGTTAGTATATATATTTTTTTTCTTTCCTAACACATATCTATATTTTGTATCTGCCATGCTTTGGTGAATAAAGTTGTGTGTGAATATAAAACCGCACCCAAGCTTTCGAATGGCACGAGTTTCAGTGACCTTGAGTGACCTCTAAGCCATATTTCAAGGTCATGATATTATTCAGCGTCAAATAACTCGCAAACGGTACAAGATAGAGCTATTGTTACAATGGCGGACTAATAGAAAGTCATACATGGTCTGTCGAACCGTGCCTTTTTCAATGACATTGAACGATCACAAACCCAGATTTCAAAATCAGGCCATTCTTTGACGCTGAATAAATATCTCCGAAATGGTTAAAGACACAGCCATAGTTATTACGGAAGGCGAATAGGAAACCGTACCAAAGCTTTCAAATGGTACCACTTTCAATGACCTTGAGTGACCTCTAACCCACATTTCATGGTTACGATAATATTCAACGTCAAATAACTCTACTAATAGTAAGTCGTGTATGATCTATCCAATGGTTCCGTTTCCAGTGACTTTGCGTGACCCTTTAGCTGGACTTCAAGGTCACGGTGTAATATTTAGGCCTATAGATGCCCTCAACGTATTGTGTGCGCAGCTGACGCGCGATCAGTTTGCGATAGCTAAGTTCTTGTACGACTTAGAAATTAATCTTGTCAAAATTGACGCATATCTGGAATCAATGAGAATGACTATTTCCCCTACAAAATAAAGTCGACTAGAGACTGTTGTCCATTCTATGTGGGAAATTTCGTTTATTGTTGGGAAATGCAGGCTGCATAATGCGAAACAAGATGTGAGGCTCCGATGGCTGTAATGTATGGCCTCATGTCGAATGTTTCCTATGGTCTTGCAACTAAAGGTGTACTTTTGAGTTTTGAGATCAACATGTCACAGATCAAGATCAGAAAGCTACGAAAGTCCAAATACAAAATGGACTGTAACTGGAGAATGGATACTCAATTGTGGGACAAATTGGTAGCATTGACGTGATAGCCTGAAGTAAGACGTCGCGGCAGGTGGCCTTAGTCAAATGTTAAATCAAGTCCTCAAAGAGTCCTCAGGAACATGTCAACGGTTTGTTGAGGATGCTATCAAAATCAGTAACAATTTTTTTTTGGATTTTCGACTTTCACAAGGTAGTGAAACAATATGTTGCAGGTGAGGTGGAAATCTTTGTGACTATCATAGATAATTTTTTTACGAATCACCTGGTGGAAGCGTTTTGAAAATCGGTCCACATTTGCCAAAGTTGTTGTATCAAACATTCAAGGGGCATACTATTTTGGGGAGACTGTGTATAATGCCTGCTGCACGGGAATAGTTTAACTCTTTACAGTGCAAAGGTAATTATAGTGCCACATCGAATTATATGAAGTCGGTATACTTCCACTGATGGGTGGACATTTGGTACAGGGAGGAGGGGACTGGGCGGGGCTGCAGCCCACCCATCAACAGTCAGTACTCTCACCGTATTGCTGTATAATGGCCCGTTGCTGTGCGGTTTCAAAGTTCCCATTAAAGGGTTAAGGTAGCCGTACCAGCGTCGCATTTCTGTAGCTGCTGGAGCCTGCCTCGTCAGATATTGTATAGAGGCCGCATTCCATTATTCTAGCAAGCTGCAAACCTGGCTGCAAACCTGGCTATCGACTGGCGTGAGCGTGTCAAAAGCATGTCGAAAGCAAGTCGAAAGCCAGCTGCAAACTTGCTTAAAACTAAGTGACGACCGCACGTGTGTGACCTATATATCCGACCTATTTTTCGCAATATGGATGACGAAGACGAAATAGTCGTTGCATGTACTGCAGTCGTGCATGGTGTGCAGTTTAGGTGCCGCAGTGATAGCGGCCAAGTCGAAGAAACGGAAACACTCCACATGGGTTAAACAGTATATCAGAGACAGACATATATGATGCGTGTAGCACTATGCTTCCAGAAATGAAAGCCAATGATGTGAGTTGATACGTGCAGTAATTTCAGGATGGACGTCGGTGAATTTGTGTCCCATAACGCGGGTTCATTATCGACGCAATTTATAACGTTTTTGGGTGTAAAATAAAGCTTTTTCATAGCGTTTTCACTTAATTACGTCATGATAAGCACGAATAATAAAAAACGAAAATCCAGCTTCAACAGGTTCGTTGGCTGGCTCGAAACGGGTTTTTCTACATTCCATTTGTCTAACACACGCACGAACCAACGAACCTGCTGCATCAATCTCGACATGTCGAGATTGATGCAGCAGGTCGAAGTCGAAAGCATGTCGCAAACCCGCACGAACTTGTCGAAAACCTGGCTGCAAACCTGGTCGAAAACCAGGTTTGCAGCCAGGTTTGCAGCTTGCTAGAATAATGGAATGTGGCCTTAACACGTTGACGCGTCTCATCCAGTCATGCAGTGTGTGCGTCGCTGAAGTTCTGAGGTACATGTAGGCCTACATAAAATAGTCAAACCGGCTAAATCTATCTGCAGTTCGTCTCAACAGCTCCGCCTCCATCGCTGTCACTGCCGGCCGATTGTGTCATGGTAAGGGGAATTACCACCTTTAACACCTTGCGTGGACTGTGACGGTGTTAGCACTAGCTATCATATATTATATATAGCGACATTTGGCGTGGTGGAATAACGGTTTAAGGTGTCGGATTGGCGATCGAATGGCCGCAGGTTTTACACGCGGCCGTGACTCGCTGTGATGCCTACAAATCACGGACAAGTTGTACATACACCTTTGCCGATCGCCAGGGCTTTTTAGAATTTTCACATGATTTTTTTAGAACTGCACAACTCCTGCCTGTTCCTCGCCATCCCAACCCCACCGCTCCACTCCCCACCCTCGTCTTTACCTCCCCCAACTTACCCTTCTCGGGAACCACCCCCAATATCCAGCTACGGGGTGTGCGGGAGCGCTGTCTGCTCCCCCAGCGGGTCCGCGCGGAGCCCGGCCGCCAAACGGTTATTGTTGCATTTGGAGCTGAAAAATCATGCCATTGATGACATAAAATCAACAAACAGCACTTATTTTAACTGCACAGATATGTGTTTACAGCTGTACAAATTCGTTTAGAATTGCACTTTCTGTGTATAACTGCACACTAAAAAGCACTATCATCTCTTAACTGTAGACCACACGCGGAGCTGTCAAAATATTCGTGATTAACTCGCCCAGACCGACGACAGCGAGGCATTGTTTTTGATTGATGTTCGCAACTTTGTTTGTAACCATGGGCGAGTTTAATTAAAGATCGCTCTTTAATTAAGGAGCGCTCTTGCAAGAGCGCTCTCGACCACTCTCGTCAACTCCAAGAGCAGTCTCGATCGTTCTCTAACCCTTTTGCTCCAAGAGCGCTCTCGTAAAAATAAGATGGCTACCTTAAACGAACATACATCTGTCCTGGCAGCAATTTTGAGTGACATTTATGACCACAGTGATACAAATGTTATTAAGCCGCCGCTCGCGATAGCGAGAGCGGCTTAGTGCGTTGGTGCTGTCCATCTGATTGTCTGTCTGTTTGTCTGTTTGTCCAACAAAATGCAGAAAGGTGATTTTCTCAAAAACGAAGCATTTTAGAGCTATGGTCTCTATTTACGACCTATAGGAGTCGTACATGGGCTTTTGAAAGAACCCATTATTGGACCCCTAAAATCCAAGATGGCGGAGATCCGCCATCTTGAAAATCGACATAACTTTATTTTTTTCTGCCGAGGTTGGTCCGATTTCGACAAAATTTCGCAGACTGGCGCAGAATGTCATGTCGTCCGCGGTGATTAGAATTCCAATATGGCGGGCGTTCGGGGGAATTCAATGGTATGTCATGCCAGAGCCACCTGCCACATTGCAGGGTGCTGCCACCTGGCGAATTCAATGTCACGATCCCAGAGCTACGTGTCACATTGCAGGGTGCTGCCACCGGGCGAATTCAATGGCATGTCATCCCAGAGCCACGTGTCACATTCCAGGGTGCTGCCACTTGGTGAATTCACTGTCATGATTCCAGAGTCACATGCCACATTGCAGGGTGCTGCCATCTGGGGAATTCACTGTCATGATCCCAGAGCCACATGCCACATTGCAGGGTGCAGTTACCTGGCGAAATCAATGTCGTGATCGTGTCACATTGCAGGGTGTAAGAATTCCATCCGCCATATTGAAAATCGTTTTTCGCGATATTTTTTTGTTTTCTTAATGGAGTTTGGGCTTTGACGAGCGGCGGCTTTCGTATGGTCTCCGATACACTTGTTTATATACTGTCAGCGAACAAATGTCAACAACAAATAAGAAAAGATGACAGAAAGAACAATTTAAAACAAACAAAACACCAAACAGAGTCACAATTTGTTTACAAACAAACACGTGAGTCGCATGACCATGACTAAACTAAAGCTGGTGTTATCGAAGTTTTTTGATCCCCCAAAAAATGAGAGTGCACTCAGGGAAAAAATAACAAATCGTTTAGTTAAGGATCGTTCCCGAGATTCGCCGCGCTTCGCACCGTTTGTTTAATAAGCACGCCCGTCCGGTGGGTGGTCATCTTTCGCACGCGACATGTGAACCGAAATTCAAAATTCCGCTTCCTAGAAGTGTCCTCGACCCATGGAATATACGTGCCGAGTTTCATCGACGTCGATCAGCGGTCTCGGAGCCTTTGGGTTTTCAAAATGTTGACACCGTACGGATTGACGGGCGGACATTTGACCGGTTTTAAAGACGTATCTCGGAAGATGTGAATAACGTGTGTATGACGTATGTACTGCCAGGTTTGGCTCCACCTCCTATATAGTGTTGCAAACCTCACCCCTCCACTCCCCCCCCTCACACACTGGTCTCTATTCCGTCACAATCAACTCATCAAAGCTAATCCCCACGACGTGGCTGCCGGTTGTGAATAATCCATACGCGGCTCACGTTACGGGTGGTCGCAGGTGCCCGATCGGCCACTCGGCGTTCTGCAGCTCCGCTAAAATATGGATGCGCGCGGCGATGACGACGGCGACGATACGGATGAGCGCCCGTCCGCGCCGCTCGTTAAGCCATAAAAACGTTTCGTTGTTCATGAACTTCTGTTCTACGTCGACGACGGCGCCGCGGCCAGTGGCTGAGGCGGCTGCGTCACCATCGACTGAGCGGCTGACGCGTCGCAAAACGAAATACGACGTAAACCCGATTAGCTAATAATTGTCGCCATATTGCGGGCAATCAACACTTTATACGCAGCCAGCTGAATGCGTGTTTTCATCCACACAGCTCGCAACAGAGCCTCGATATCTGTGAAGTCATTATTAGATCACGCCACCCAGATGACCGGCGAGTTACTGTTTTTATCGCGCGTCAGCACACTGACGCGCGATATTGATATAGCAGTTCTGTCCGTCTGTCCGTCCGTCCGTCCGTCTGTCTGTCTGTCTGTCTGTCCGTAACGCTCCGGTATCAGATAAAAACGGCTTAACATATTGTCACAGTTTTTTTCATACGGTAGCCCAATCATTCTAGTTTTACCGGCGGCATCAAACATCTTCACAAAATTCCGACGGGGTCACCCCCTGCGAGGGCGCTAAATACAGGTGGTGTATAAAAATTTCACGATTTTTACCAATAAGTCGCTATATCTCACACTCGATACAAGATAGCGCCATAATTACTATAGAAGGCGAATAGGACATTGAGTGACCTCTAAGTTCTAACCAAGATTTCAAGGTCACGATATTATTCAACGTCAAATAACTCGAAAATGGCACAAGATAGAGCTATAGTTACAATGGCGGACTAATAGGAAGTCATACATGGTCTATCGAACGGTGCCATTTCCAATGACCTTGAACAACTCCTAACCTGGCGTTCAAGGTCACGCCATTCATTGACACTGAATATCCCACAAACGGCTACAGATACGGCCATAGTTACTATGGAAGGCGAATAGGAAACCGTACCCAAGCTTTCAAATGGTCTCGTTTTCAATGACCTTGAGTGACTTCTGACCCACATTTCAAGGTCACGATAATATTTAACGTCAAATAACTCGACTAATAGTGAGTCGTGTATGATCTACCCAATGGTTCCATTTCCAGTGACCTTGAGTGACTCTTAACCTAGATTGTCAAGGTCACGGAGATCCCCTCGACGAACTGTGTGCGCAGCTGACGCGCGATATGTTTGCGATAGCTAAGTTCTTGTTAGTCATCATCTCTCCCGAGATGACTTGTTGTAAAACCTGTCAAATGCCCGTTCGTCCGTCCGTGCGGTCTTCACATTTTTCAAAACTCTGACTCTGAGACCGCTTGGCCGAGGAAGATGAAACTTGGCACGTATGTTTTATAGGTCGGGGACAAAACTTATAGTAGGCGAATTTTTGAATTTCTGTCCCGTGCCACACGGGAGAGATGACCCACCCCGAGCGGGGTGCTTTTTGGTAACATAGTTACACGTATTGCACGTATGTTCGGGTTAAGAAAAGTTGCCTTTAATTAATAAGCATTATTTGCAAATGTAAAACGACCCATGATAGTTTCGCGATATTTTCTTGCAAGAGACCCAGGTCTCAAGTCGTATAAATAAATTACCAGATAACTCCATCGTTTTGGAGATATAGCCATAAATCGGTGCAAAATCGCAACTTTTCCATATCCCCTTCTGTATACAGTCACCCGTGAAAAACCTGCCAAATATTTTCACGATCGCTTTTACAAAAATAAGCTGTCCACCACGTCGTATATAAATAACTTTTGGAAAACACTCTACCGTTTGGCCAGTATCTTTTGCCGTTTCCGAGACACATTACTACTTCTGAAGTCAATATGCACTGAAATGACCGCTGAAGGAAGCTCATCGCCAATGCTGCAGGTCACGTTACCCAGGTATATGAGTTTCTATAGTAGTGATGTATAGCAACTTCATCTCTAACTCAACCGTTTTCGAGATATAGCCACAGATTGGTGCAAAATCGCTACTTTTTAAATACAAAATCGCTAATTTTTATATCCTCTTCCATATAACAACCCTCTGGGGGAAAACCACTGCGATATTATCGTATTTTTTTTAGAATCAGGGTCAATATATATTCTTTCAATCACACAGGTGGTATCAATAGAGTCTGGAAACAATATCTGCCGTTTGAGCGCAGCTCACGCGCGTTAGAGACGGACAGACAGACAGACAGACAGACAGACAGAACAGCAATCTCAATAGGGGAGCGTTCTACACGTAACGCTCGGCTAAAAAACGAATAACGGCAAAGTAAAGAGACTCGAACACCTGTCTAACATAATGCAACTGACGTTGGCTGTAGACCAATCCCATGGCGAGTGTGGCGTGCCCATAGAGAAAATATCAAAGAAACTGATAACAGCTGACGAAATAAAGCGAATTAATTTTGCACTATACTGTCATTAATCTAACAAGAATGATCCACGTAATGCGTAACTTATTATCGTAGACCAGGCTTAGGCATTACGCATTTGATAGTGACTGAAGATACTTGTGGTTTCGTCGGTTTTGTGTCACAGGTATACTGTAAAGCAAAAAAAAATAAACGGAAGAAGACTTTTCCCGCTCAAAGAACAAGGATGCAAAACGAGGCTTCAGCACTTTACTGCGCAGTATCAAGCATTCAGCAGACGCAGTACTTCGGTAGTACAGGCCATTAGTTCGCCGAAATTAGCCATATATTGCGCTTCTTATTCGTCAACCGGTTGCATCGTTCATCGCTCGTAAGCACAGCGGGGTCTTTTATATCTTCATGTTCACTGAAGCCTGCATTTACGACACGGAATACGTTTTACAAAGCCACATGAGAAAACAGTGTTAATGTTTCGGATTTTTTACAAGCCAGTTTTAGTTCCGTGATGTTGTCACTCATGACGTTTATGATACTGTTTTACTTTCGGCAAAGTCTGGTGTTGGTGTTTTTCATTGTCGCACATCACCATAGCACATAAGCCATGCATAGCGCGACTCTGCTTTACCAAGTCTGTCCTCCGTCTGTCCGTCTGTCCTTCAGATGCCGGAAACCGAAACGCTGAAAGATACAACTTAGGTTACTATATAGGAAATTGCGTATGGGCTTTCGATTGGTAGTAATAACCTTGAATGATCTTAAACGACCGTAAGCAACATTTTACCGTATATCGCTATTTTCGAAGCTTGCTGTTCAAAGTTGGTTGCTTGAGACAGACCCATTGTCGGTAGCAAAACGATAGCTCCCGGTCTATGGAGTTCAGCGATGTAGTTACCCCTTGAATGGGCATTACACTGTGTGAAATCTGCGATTTTATTAGCAAATTTTATACGGCACTTTCCAAGAAATCAGTCCGTCCGAGGCCCTTAGCCCTTTAATAGCCGCATTAAAAAGCAGAGCAACGGACCATTATACATAAATACGGTGATTGGTACACTGGCCGTTGATGGCTAGGTTGTTACAGTTAGTACAGCGAGGAGGGACTTGGGCGGGCTGCGGCCCTGCCCAGTCCCATAGTAAGGCGTATATGATCTGTCGAACGGCGCCATATTTAGCGACCTTGAACGACCCTTACCCATGATTTCAATGTTACACCATTATTTGATGCTGAATATCTCAGAAACGGTACGAGATGCAGACATACTTTCAATGGACAAATAATACGGACTTACACACGCCCTACTCAACAGTGTCATTTGAATGACCTTGAGTGATCTTGAGTGACGTAGCGAAATATTCAATGACACGAAGCGTCGCGCGGTCTCTGCAACAGCTGAGCTTCTTGTTTCTTTTAAATAGTTAACTTAGAAAAGTCCATATGTGCACAATGACCTGTAAATATCACCGATAGTTACTGAGAGTTACGATATATTTTATTTCATATTTAGCTTGACTCAGTAAAATGTTTTAACAAATCAAAGTCAGACATGCATGTAACAATTGAAAACAAATCTGTCACCTGAGTACATTCGCCTAGATAATTAATTAATCCAGTGATGTATGCTCTATATTTTTGAAGTGTCAGACATAGCATAGTAATATACTTCTGAAGGAACTCTTGAGCCCAGTATACAGCGGAAAAGTAGACCCAAGTTACCCAACCCAACTCAACTCAACTGACATTTCCAGCTGAGTTGAATTGAGCTTTCGCTGTGCATTGAGCTTTAGTCTTTAGAGTCACACAGGCAATCAGCTGTTGCGCTAGTATTCCGAGTGCGCAGATTAGCCACCCCATGCAGCCCAGCTGGCTTTTGGCCGCACTGTAAAATAATCATACCCCTTACTTACTTTCTTAGCGCACCAACCACACATAATAGCAATGTTCTAAGTACAGAAACTGGACACGTCATTACAAATGCACACGCGACCTCACGAAGGTCCATGGGAATCCTGTTTTAGAATTTTTTTCTTTTAAATATAAACTGCTGAAAATGACGATGATGTCGATGACGAGTGTCGGCGCAAGTAGGATAATTTCACAGAAAAAAACGACGTGATTATCGTTGGGTTGTCTACTAGTCTACTCACTTACCGTTATGTTGACAAGGAAACTCAGCCTCAGCATTCTGTCTCATGAGAGTCGGTGAATGAGTAAATCCAAGGGCCACGACACAGAAGAACAGGATGCCGAAGTAATACAGCGAACTGCATCTCCTCACTCCATAACAATCGGGCCGTGCGTATCCCAGCTGCACCCCCTAGCGGCCAAATTTATATACGGTGCCCTGCAACGTTGCACCTGCATGCCAGATTTGAACGTCCTATCCCAATTCGTTTTGGAAATAGAAGGTGTTCCAAAAGTGGGGCCCAGATTGTAGGTTTTAAGGTGACGCTATAGATGCTGAAAAGGTACTACTGGATTTCTGCCGTAGGTTTCCTATCAGTGTACAGTACGACGCACCTGTTAGCCGTAATTAGCGAACGTGACCAACCAACGATGTCACGACACGAATGAGGCGCATAAAAACGCGATTCTTTCCAATCGCTGATAAACGCGTGGGCGTCTGGTAAAACTGCGCAGTCAAGAACTGACAACACGTGCTATACGTGCACTTTCGAGATGTTATTCCATCAGGATTCATGACGCAGTATGTGTATGGTAGCCTACCCTTATATTTACGCTTACCGTTTTACGTCACTCGGACGCAGTCAGTGGTCTAGTGGTAGCCTGGTAGGGTATCGGGCAGGCTGAACCGCAACCTCTTATTACAAGCCCGAATCGGGCTTGTAATAAGAGGTTGCGGTTCAGCTCCCAACCTGTCCCACTGCAAGCAATCTTCACCAAGTTGCTCTAGTCGACTTAGCCTCCTACCCTGAGCGGGACGGGAAATGAGTAGTAGCTTACCTACGAGGTGAAAGCCTACAGAGGTCTGGGCAATGGACAGATGTATGTTTGCGCGCACCACGCAGCACCGCGGCAACGGCGCCTTGTGACATTTGCCTAAAAGTGCGCCGTAGGCCTATGTAATCTACTTACTTACCTACTTACTTACTTACACACAATTTCCTGCCGTTCGATTAATTTATGCCACGAAGCTGACATTTGAGAGATTTTAAAACGCTGCTGGCCGCGAGGCACAACTCATCTAAGCATGATACCGGAAACCTTCAGCTCTTCAAATTTAACCCTTTATGTGCACATTAAAACCGCAGAGCAGCCGACCATTATACAGCGCATCTGAAGCCAAGGCCTTAGGCTCTGTATAAATCGGATTATTATTATTATTATTATTATTATTATTATTATTATTATACGGTGATTGGTACACTGGCCGTTGATGGGCGCGCTGTTACATTTGGTACAGCGAGGAGGGGCCTGTGAGGGCTGCGGCCCCGCCCGGTCCCCTCCTCGCTGTACCGAATGTAACAGCTCACCCATCAACGGCCAGTGTACCAACTTCATATTATTCGATGCGGCACTATAATTGCCTTTGCACCCTAAAGGGTTAACATGGTCAGTTTAGCCATACAGACAACTGGAGAAGAATGGTAGTTTCTCGAAGGTAGACAATGAATGCAGACAGACGCAGAACAGATAGCGAGAGCTTACTAACCGACAAGCGCCTGAAACAGTCGACTCTTGAAGATACGCATAATGCGTTCTATGGCGAGGCGCAGCGGCCGGTCGTGTGGCTGCGTCAATCGGCTGTGATATTCTTCCAGCAGTTCGAGCGCCCGGTGAGCTTCTGAACAGCATAATACAGACGCAGACGTTACGCAAAAATGACGTTTACATGTTTATTACCTGCGCGCCTCTGTATAGAGGTGGAGCCGGTCCCGGTATAATAATCACCCATGTGTGTGTGTGTGGCTGTGCGAGTGCGACAGTGTGTCCGTCTGTCCGCAAGATAACTCACGATCGCGTAAATGAACGTCGACCGAAATCGGCAGGCACGTGCAAGGGGTGACCCTCTAGACGTGATTAAATTTTGGCGTTGATCCGATTCTGCAGGGTGTGGATCCAGGATCACTTTTCCACTTTCTTCAACATTGCGAGATAGGGCATTTTATGCCATTTGAAGATATTTTCTAGCATCTGTCATAATGTGAATGGTAGAATATTCGCCAATCTTAGTGAGACAAATGACACTGGCGAAGGGACAAATCCATTACCTTTGGGCTGCGCGCAGGTACGTCCCCCTCCGGCCTCTCGGACACAGCTTAATCATTAATAAAAATATGCTGCCACAACTGAAGAAGTTCGTTTACTTGTTTGTATTCATTTATATTCTGCTACACTGTATTTCAGGTAAGGTGGAAATTTTTGCCATGTATATATAGAGAATTTTCTTACGAATTTTGAAAATCGGTCCACGAAAACGAAAGTTGTTGTCAAAAATCAAGTGGCTTACTGTTTTGAGACATAGTATAGTACATTAAAATCTAGCAACGTAGTCCTCAGTTGACGCGACTGCCGTTGTGTATCTTGTACACTGTGTTCCAACTAAAGTGATATCAAAGTACAAATCCACTTAACAACAAAAAATCTAAACAGAATTAATATCCTTTTAACCCTTTAACGGTCACATCAAAACCGCAGAGCGGCAGAGCAACGGACCATTATAGACCAATACGGTGATTGGTACACTGGCCGTTGATGGGTATGCTGTTACATTTGCCCCACCCAGTCCCCTCCTCGCTGTACCAAATGTAACAGCCCACCCATCCAGCCATACAGCCAGTGTACCAACTTCATATTATTCGATGTGGCACTATAATTGTCATCAAAGGGTTGACCACACTAGTTAAGACTATACTTATGTACAGTATACAATAGAAGTTTTAATCAAATATACTGCATAGTTCATGAGACGTAGTTCAAAAACTTCTACTTAAAAAGCAAGTATCCAATATGGGAATATCTCATTAGATTACTTACTAAAAATGTTGCAGACAACAGACTTTGCATACTCGCGCGACCTACTCTACCGCAAGCTAAGCTGTCACAGAGAGACTGCGCGATGCTTCTTGTCATTAAATATTTCACTAAGTCACTCAAGATCAATCGAGGTCATTCGAAATGACATCACTGACTGGGGGGGGGGTAAGTTTTTATTAGTATTCCATTGAAATTAAGTCTGTATCTTGTACCGTTTCTGAGATATTCAGCGTCAAATACTAACGTGACCTTGAAATCGGGTTAGGGGTCACTAAAGGTCATTGAAAATGGTACCATTAGAAAACACGCGTAAGGTATCCTATTCACATTCCATAGTAACTATGGCCGTATCGTGTATCGTTTCTGAGATATAGCGATATTGGTCGAAAATCGCGATTTTTTTCATACCCCGTAACGTTCTATGCCCCCGGTAGGCGGTCCCTGTAGGATATTAGTATATTACCATTTTGGTATTGTAAAAACTACAGTGGTGTTGCTACTCGATACTGAAAAGTTTGATGATATGTTGAGCCATTTCGACAGAATACCGGCGTGTGACAGGCAGACGGACAGACGGACGGACAGATAGACACACAGACAACTTGCGACAGCATAGTTCGCGCTATGCATAACATCGCGCGGTATAAATGGTAGGTTCGGTTGCCACTTCAACATTTGGATGCACTGACCTGATATTTATCGAGCCTGGAGCAACAACAAAAATAATAGTGGCGCAGTGATAAACTTGCTTAGTCAGCACCTCTGCCACGCGTCGGTGCTATTGATGGACAGACCTTAACGCTTAAGCAGGACAGTGTACCGTTCACCGGCACGAGGAACTGTGCAGCTTTTGTCTGCAAATACGTCGGATTTTGTCACACTAATGTGACTGTCCAATTTCTCTGATCTCACTCTGCTCGACTACGAGGTGTGGAGTGCTGCAGCGACACGTTTACCCAGCGACACGTTTTACCGTGCTAGTATTCGATACACTGAGCATCTGAAACAGCGTCTTAACGAAAATGGATTCAATTCAAACAGGAAATCGTTGACCGAGCGGTGCGATAGTGGCACACTCGACTGCGCGCGTGTATTCGTTTACCAAGCACACATTTTGAGCACAAACTGTAACTGACATTAACTTTCCATATTGAAAACTTGCGTTTTCGAGTAAAAGTTTTCAATTTTAATATTTCCTGAACTGTTCAGTGTATATACTCTAAACTTAGGCCCATTAATTTCATGGTACGTAAATATCAATTATCGCGGTTAAAAGATATATAATTCTGTTCCGATTAGTTGTCGTTAGTTGTCATTAACTAGATGCAGCGTATACAGCAGTATTGCGTATGATGGATGAATGTATGCGCAGTCTTTTATGTAAACGATGGTGATACTCAGACTGTTTTCACTATACCCAGTATGAACTTTCTGCAACGTTCAGTTATCGCAGACCCACATTAAGGGTCACATAATCACATATGTGATGCTTGCCACCGTCAGTCCATAGTCCGTCCGTTAGTGGTCCGTCGTTCGTCCATTGTCCTCCCGTATGGTCATATCTCGAAAACAAAGCAAGATAGACCCATATTTACTATGGAAGACCATATAGAATTTGACACTGCTCATTCTGCTGCCTCATTAAGATCCTCCCCAGACGCCCTCGATAGATATTCTGGGTCAAATAAAATATGTTCAAACATTAATACGGCATCCTGTTCGACTTGGCGTCAGACCACACCTGTTGTCAACACAGCACGATCGTCGTCATATCGCGGGTGTTGTCAACTGTTGTAAACAACGCGCGACGGTCGGAACCTATTGTTCGTAATCATCGACCGTTGTGTTGACGAAGCCAAAGTCGACGAGGAGGCGGGCCAGCTTATTTTCGTAGTGCGATAATCTTGTTGAGTCACGAACAGACACGTGATAGACGTGACGTGTCATCTTTATGCCCCCCCCCCCTTATATAGCGTGGGCATACAGATGACACATTTCATGCCTGTGGTCAAGCGGTCTTTTTCTCGAATTTTTGCAGTCGATGGTGATCAAAAAACGCCAAAAAACACATTATGCCCTGTGTTTATGCTACATTTCTACCTTGCTTACGAGACGGTGTAGAGAGGCGTCCGTTATCCATTCTAATCCAGTTAACTGACTCAGCATGCACTGTTGATTGATGTTCCTTGCGCTGTGCTAGTATCAATCTGCTCCGTGGAAGACAACGATGATGCTCGACGTCCAGCCGTCACATCAGCACGGAACGCGCTGGACGCTGACGACGACGAACGACGCTACGACGGTACGAACAGTCGCACGTCGACGGCCAGCATCGAAGTCCAGATGCCGCTACGATCGTTCGAGGCAAGACTAGGACACGACACAATGTTGCTAGCATCATCATCAGCAGCAGCAGCAGTTTCGGTGGAACGTTTCCCGGCACGCAACGACGACTAGACCGGGTCTTCGACGACGACGTCGACGACGTGTGGGGTCGATCTGTCGCTGTCCACTACGACGACATACGCCGAAACTGTTTACCATAATTAGACGGTGAGGCGGACGTCCGACAAGCCGTTCACAGACCGCATTATGAGGATTCGACGATTCCCATGCAGCTACCGTACATACAGCGCGGCCTACGCCGTCGCATGCATTGCATCTGCGCCGTTGATGACGATGCAAGCAGCAGCAGCAGCAGCCATGTCGTCAGCCGGTGAAAGCCTGTCCTTGTGCTGCCCGTGTCGTGTCGTAGCAACTGCCTAGTAGGGACGCTGCTATTTAAACGAGAAACGGCAGTTAAATGTTTAACCTTTAACATTCACGTTTAACGTTTTTATGCCTCCGCCGTGGCCAGATTGGCAGGCGGAGGAATACTGTTTTCAGCATGTCCGTTCGTTCTTCTGTTTTCAAACATGGCGGCCGTCCGCCATTTTGAATTTAAAAAAAAACTTTAATATTTGATCACGTGACTGTCATTGTGGTCCTAACATGCTGTTGTGTACCAAATTTCATCGAAATAGGTTCACGTGTTTGGTCTCCAGACGCCCATAACGGCAGAATGTTCAATGCGCCGTTGCTAGGCAACGGCCGTTGCTTGTGAACACGATATTTTGAAAATGAATGAACTGATTTTGATGTCAATTGGCAAAAGTGGTCCACGTGGCAGGGGCATGAATAAAATAATCGTCTTTGGGGGTCAGGAGGTCAAAGGTCAAGTCATACGATACCGAAGATAGATTTGTAGGCCTGGCGGAAGTATCATTCTCAACCCCCTTGGGTCGAGTAGATTTTTTAGTTTCTAAAAGTTTTGTCAAAAATTTAAGTGGACGCGTTTGGGTTCATGAATAATTTTAATCGTAAACAAAAAGCCGAATCATTTGAAACATACGCCTAAACTTATTATTTTAATTTTTTTAAATTCAGTATGTGTTTAAAATCCACCAAAACCTTTCCTTGTTCGTCTTTGCGATGCCAAGGATCTACAATACGTTAACGATGATGTTATCTCCATTTATTTCGTTCAAAAAAAACAATAACAATAGAATAAACTGACAAAAGAACAGGACAACAAGGCATATGACATGCTCTAACAGTTGCCCGTTGTAATCAAACAGTAATAAAGCAATACAAACTACATACTACATACTACACAAAAGACAAATTAATAAATAATGTACATTAATATCTGAGAAAATCTGTGAAGTCAACACGTTTTACGCTACGCTTAAACTTTGAAAAGGAACTAAATATTTGGCGAATATGAACAGTTCAGATTTAATGCCACGTTTCACTTATATACTGTTTGAGTACAAGAGCCAGAATCAGTTTTCATTAGTTAACCACTTGTGTATGTGGCTGCTGTTCTTCCTGTCAATAACGTTCATCTCTGTTACGTTGTTTGGATGTCGCGGCACGATATGGAGGCTGTCAGTGCCTAGCAATGTCCATGTGTAACGTCTTTACTGTTCGGCAGTGAGTGGCTTCTAATTCGCCGCCGTACAGTGTACATAGCACGATTGAGGCCGGTGACGCATTGCAGCGCCAAAACATGCACAAAGTTAAAATAAAAACGAAATACAAAACAGTGATTAAAACTGACGTCCGAACACTGAATCAATTTGAGCTGGCAGCACGGTAAGAAGATGTCAGTTTTCTTAGTCAGAGAGTTTAAGGAACCAGTTAATTGGCAGTCAGGAAGACAAGATACAATTACTGTGTGAGAGTGGCCGAAGGAAAAAGGTAAAGCCATAATAGTCTGTACCGTATTAATCTCGATTTAGCTATAACATATTAGCAGTAGTTACTTGCGTTTAAACGTGTGGCAACTGAAACTGATTCATCCCTCTGTCTGTGGCAGGCAGGCGTGCGTCTGCGTGGTGGCAGCCTGTGTGCGCGTGGCATAAATCAGTGACGACCGTGCATCGCATCGTCCAAGTAAATTCTGCGACGAGTACGACGGAATAATCTCATCACTGTCGTCTGGTCATGAGGACAACAAGATTGACACAGTCTCTGCGGGAAAATGATTACCGCCTAGGCTGACAGTGCAGAAGGCAGAATATGAAGGACATAACATTCTGCTACTGCAGCGGTTTTTGCGTTACATTTCTACGAGCTGACGCGAGGGTTGCTTGTACCATAGTTTGCAAGTTTAGACTAAACATTATTATGCCCCCGACCGTGAGAAAGGGGCAATAAGCGTTGCTTTTGTCCGTCCGTCACTCCGTCTGTCCGTCCGTCACGTACATAGCGAATAGTTCGAGAACCCAAAGGCCTAGCGTGCCCAAATTTGGAAGGAAGGTTCCCCACCTTAGACGCGACTCGCATACCAGTTTCAAGGTCAAACGGTCAAAGTTCAGGGTTAGAGGCGGGCGGGGCATACCGTGTCGGCCGAACCCGGCGGCCACACTGCTGGTTTCCTCGATTTTACATTATGCCACTCTGTGCCAATATTGCGTTTTCAATAAGTATTGGTTATAACGCTTTATTCATTCATTTTAAATTTTAAGAAATTAATATAACATTACAATCCATAGTCTGAATTTGCATAGTTTTGTTTATTGTTGCTTTATTGCAGTGCTTGTTATTTATTATTTAATATTTTGTAACAGATTATTTATCGTAAACATGAAACACTATACTGCATTTTCATAAACTATGTTATAGTCATAAATTGGTTAAATACTTATTTTTATGTACAGGAACTTGGAGGCCGCGAATAAAAACAAGAACGCTTAATTCTTATTAGAAACGTTTTAACATAAATCGTATAGTAAACCATTAAGTTATATAACTGAAGTTGCATGTCATATGCTATTTAGTGATAACTGTTCATTCAATAATACCTCATCTACAATATGTTGCTACACTACCTTGTGAAAGTCCAAAATCAAAAAATATAGTTGGTTTTGACGGCATCCTGAACAAACTGTTGACATGTTCCTGAGGACACTTTGAGGACTTGACTTAGGCCTAACATTTAACAGTAGTTAGACAGACTGTCTCAAGACTGCTGACATTGAGTGACTGACTTTTTTGGTGGTATACTTTTTTGCGACACAGTGTAGTTGAAAGTCATGGGTTATCGATCAAATTGTAACATTGCCGATGACTTTGACTGACCTTAGAAGGCCATTTCAGAAAATATAAACCTTTTCGGGGTCACTATCTTGAAAAATACAGTGTACATGACGTACGAAGCCATACGTCATACGTGAGGTATAGTATTACGACTGCCGTATTCGCGGGCATTCTTGGTAACGTAAGCTCCTATCACATAATAACAACAACAACAACAAATTTATTTGCAGCAGACATACATAAGTATGATAGACATAGATATTAATTACACTGCCACAGGCTGCCAGGGAGCTATACAGCTATCAATGCTGGCCGCCTATAACTTTAACAATAATGTTCTTTCATAGCGAGATAGACAGAAAAAGACAGACACAAGCATTAACACAAGAAACTATACTTCCTTCCACACAGCACAATTGAAATACTTCACACATGTATGTATAATACAAAGACAAATCAAGTTATGAAGATAATGAAATCAACAAATACTGTTTAATTTTAATTTTAAAAGTCCAAAGTGACATTGGACTTTGTAATGCAGCTGCTAGATTGTTCCATAATATACCCCCTTTAAACTGGATAAGCTAAACCGGTCGTCCAAATGGTGATCAGACGTGAGCAACCAGCAGTGATGGACCAGATATTCGTCGAGAATCGCGAGTTTTTCATACACACCTGCATTCAATGCCGCCGTTAATTTTTACCGCGCGATGCTATGCAAGCGCGGTCTATGCTGTCATGCGGTGTTTATCCGTCTGTCCGTCCGTCTGTCCGTCCGTCTGTCACGTTCGTGGATCATGTCACTCACTCATTCACTGCTGCGCTTGACCAGCTGAGGGTCGTAGCGTCCTCCACATCGAACGATCCTGGCCCGCGATCCAGGCAGCACCAACAGTGTCTTCTTCCAATTGCTGCAGCCAATTTCTCCGTGGACGACCCGGCGGGCGCTTCCAGTCAGCAGCGGGAGGAGTGCCGGTGTGGGCTTCTATTGACAGTTGC
>Ga0209149_1000095_pt1 | contig 38057 bp, 27 predicted proteins | sample WorMetTyACAVOLI2_FD_187423 | JGI IMG/M metagenome (GOLD analysis project Ga0209149, IMG submission 187423) | Marine gutless worms symbiont microbial communities from Max Planck institute for Marine Microbiology, Germany - Olavius algarvensis... ... | reverse complement strand
GTTATTATCTGGCCGATGAAATTTCGGCAACCTATCGTGGAATGCTGATCGCAATTCCTGAAAAAAATTGGCTTGTGTTTCAGTCTATGACGCCCCTCAAATTTGCTAATGTATTAAAAAAACTTTCTGCAAATATGAAATTGTACAGATTTCAAAAGCACCCTCGAGGACCTAAAAAGCAGCAGCCGAAGCGAAAAGGTAGCAAAAAGAGACCTCATGTTTCGACTGCTAAAATACTTGCTAAAAGAAAAAAATAAAAGTACTACCTTTTAAGGGCTGGACTAATGACATAAATAGATCATACGCTTTCGAAGTTACGATCATCGCCAAAAAGCATAAGCCTTAACTCTGTTATATTTTATCAAGAATACTGGATGGTACTCCTCTGCTTATATGCTGTGTTAACACGCTACCTGTGTAGTGGCGGGGTTTATCCCCGCCTGGAATGTGGTGCAGGCTTTACCTGGGCCCGCGTTTGAATAAACCGTGAGTCACGGTGTGATTCGCCGATTTGGCGGGGATAAATCCGCCGCAGGCGGATAAACCCCGCCACTACAATTTCGCCGCATTCATTTGTTCCATGTTTAAGTTGACGACTACGCACCAAGCCGGATTGTCACCTGACTATTTGCAAGCTTCGTTTGGATTCCCATGCTGCGGTTAATCCGGATCAGTCTTGCGCTACAATCGGGATGAATTGACCATATCGGTTTGCGGTCACAAAAAAAACATCCCAAAAGTAGTAAAAAAGGACTATTTTTAGAATGAATACGTGAAAATAATATGAAAATAAAAATAGAAAGGATGAGATAAGGAATGCGGAATTCGGAATGCGGAAGTGGGAAAGGAAGGACTGAGCAATGAGGACTGAGGACTGACGGCGGATAAAACAGAAGGTGAGAAGGTGAGAGGAAGGCGAAAAGGGCATGGGGCGTGGGGCATGGGGCAGAGGGATAAGGAAAGAAGGTGAGAAGGTGAGAAGGTGAGAGGGTGAGAGGGAGAGAAGGAAACACGAAATCGGAATTCGGAATTCGGAAGTGGGAAAGAATGAGCATAGAGCATGGGGCATGGGGCGTGGCGCACAGGGCAAAGGGCATGGTGAATAGAGTGGAGGTAGTGGGAGAGGATGCTGAGGGCGGAAGTCGGATAGATGAAATTGAGGGTCTAACGCCTGGGGCATAGCTTGATGGAGGAGTGAGCAAGGTTGAGTTTTGGGGTTGTAAAAGCGGAATGTGGAAGTGGTAATTTCAACTGAAGTTAAAGATGAATGGGCATATTGATAACGATTAAGCAGCGGATTTAACTAAACTGTAAGGTTTGATAAGAATATCCGCTGGGATACCGAGGCCGCTATGAAGCTTTCGAATCATATCTATTGTTAGTGCTCGTTTTCGATTCAGGATTTCAGATACCCGTGAACGACTCCCGATATAAGGCTCAAGTTCACGACGGGTCAAACCGCGGCTTTCCATGTAATAGATTATTGCTTCAATAGGGTCTGGTAAAGGTAATTGGAAATTCCTGTCTTCGTAAGCTTCAACGAGGGTTGTTAGCACATCTAGACGATCACCCTCCGGTGTTCCGGGAGCAGCTTCAAAAATGCTTTCAATTTCCTTGAGGGCCGCTTGATAATCTTTTTCCTCTTTTATCGGATTTATTTCCATTCTTTAGGACCTTTTTCATTAAATTGTGGTAGCATCTATTTTATCATATTCTTGATGTGTTCCGACGAACCGAATAAATACGATGCCACTGGTGTAGTTGATAGCAACTACCAACCGATAATTATTCCCTTTGATGTTAAATACTACACGGTTATTGCTCAAGATACTAGCACTCCGGTACACATTCTTGATGTCTGCAGGACTTTTCCAATCGGCTACTTTTGCATCAGCATACCACGCTTGCAAAGGCTCTCTTGAATCAGCATGCAGTTCCCAGAAATCTTTCAATGCTTTCCGAGATATGATTCGCATAATCGGATTATACAATGGTCCCAAAACGGGATCAAGTAATTTTTTGCCAATTGAGAGGGAAATTAGATTTGAAGTTCCAAAAAAAGATACCGAAACGCTTCAAATCTCAAAATTGAAAACGAAAGAAAAACACTTTAAGTTTTCAAATTTGTACTGATAACATATATTTCATTTCCTATCAATTTCAGTCTGATTTTGATAATTTGCTTGTAATTTGAAGTACACCAATATGCACATTTGGTCAATTTGTTTTGTTAAAGCTGGAATTAGTCCATACGGGTCGGAAATACGCCAAATGGCATAATTGTCATTACAACACATTCTTTTTTGAGTCATCGTCCAGAGATGATACCTAAGCTTTCAGCTTTCTCAACCGCCTCCCGGCGCTTTCTGGCGTTGAGCTTCCCGTAAATGTTCCGAATGTGCGATTTGACGGTTGTGATTGAAATATAGTGTTTTTCAGCGATCTCTTGGTTGCTCAGGCGATCGGCCAGCAACTCCAGAACTTCGAGTTCGCGATTGGTCAGGGGGTGTTCCATGGATTGGGGACTGGGGGATCCCGCTTCGCTTTGCGAGCTACGCCGGACAGGAAGGAGGTGTTGAAGCTGGAATGCGGAATGCGGAATGCGGAAAAAGCAGAAGGTGAGAGAAAAAAGATTTGAGCAACGAGGACTGAGTTTCTCGAATTCAATAGGCGCCCGCCTGCCAAAGTCCGAACCGCATCTGATGGCAGGCGGGGATTTTGGATCGAGTTAAGTAATAGACCCATCGAATATCATCAGGTTCTATGTAAACAGACTTGACATCGAATTCATATTTAACCTTTTTTATTGTAAAAATGAACAACATTATAGAGGTCTTTTCAGCTTGTCTTTATTCTAATTGCGAGGTAAAGTGCAGATTGAATTACAGATTGTACCGACACTTTATATCTTAAAGGCCAGCCGATCAATTTGTAAAATTGCAAAATAGAGGTGGAAGTTATGAACTTGGCAGCTGTAAATGAAAAAATACCAATCGAAACAGACAAGGATGGTGTTATTCGGGTTGGCAATACCCGTGTTACCCTAAAGACACTTGTATCAGCATTTAATAACGGCTCTAATGCTGAGGAAATAGTATACCAATTTCCTGTGCTGAATCTAGCCGATGTGTACGCTGTGATAACGTACTATTTAAGAAATAGAAATATTGTTGACAAATATTTAAATGATCGAACACTATTCGCTGGGCAAATTAGTCAGAAGAACCAACAAAACAAGAGTATGAATGATATCCGCAAGCGCCTTATAGCGCGTCAGAAGCAATAATGGCTATCCAAATGCTACTCTTCGCTGCAGATGAAAATCTGAATTACAATATTGTAAGAGTGGCTGCTAAGGCGAAAGACGGTTATAAATATTGTCCGCATTCAAGATGTAGGCCTTTCAGGCAAAGATGATGAGACAGTTTTGGAATGGGCTGCTCAAGAGAATCGGATCCTTTTGACCCATGATGTGACAACCATTACCAAATATGCCTATGATAGAATTAATGAAGGATTGCCAATGCCCGGCGTCTTTGAAATAAATATGAATTCTCCATTAGGAGACATAATTGACGATATACTTCTATTATCCGACTATAGTTTTGAAAATGAATGGGAAGGTAAAATTTTATATCTACCATTGAAAGATGACTAAAATCCTTTTAAACTTTTGGTATTTTTAACTTATTTTCAACGCTTCTATAATTATAGTTTTTCTTCTTCTGTTCACTGTCCTAAAGAACTCCCATTTTCCTCGCCTTCTCAACCGCTTCCCGGCGCTTGTTGACGTTTAGCTTTCCGTAGATGTTACGCAGATGCGCTTTGACGGTTGTTACTGAAATGTACAAATTGCCGGCAATTTCCTGGTTGCTCAGCCGCTGGACCAGCAACTCCAGAACATCGAGTTCGCGATTGGTCAGGGGTTCTGCGAGGGGCTGGGAAGGGGTGGGTGGAACCCGCATAGACGGACGGTTAGGCTGGGTCGGCTGGACAGCTGCTTCCGGCAAAACGGCCCCTTCATCAGCCTTGAAAGCTGCCAGGATTTGGGCGACGTAATCCACGGCAACATTTCGCTTGTTGAGCCGCCTCAGCAGATCAGCCATCTGCGGGCCGAATTCCAGAAATGGGAAGATGAAGCCGCCCGGTTGCGCGAGCACCAGGGCCCGCTCAAGCGCGGCGAGCGCAATCTCGGGCTTCCCCTGCTTGTCAAGCGCCACGGCCTGCAGCGTCAGGACCCCGATGAGCTGAAAGGTGTTATAGCGGGCCTCGTGTTGAGCGGCGTACTCGCTAAGCCGTTTTGCTGCTTCCTGGAGGCTGGCAGCCGATCCTTCGGCAATCAGGGTTCGGCACCAGGTGTTGCACCGGAGTTCAAACCAAAATATCGGAAATAGCTCAGCTGGCGGCGAAGCGCTCGTCTTCAGCCAACGAACCGCAAGCTCCGGGCGGCCCTGCATGATCGCAAGGCGCGCTGCACAGGAATCAGCAATGGCCGTAAAGGGAGGTCCGAGGGTGCTGGTGTATTCGCTAAAAGACCGCAGGTTCCTCTCGGCCTGCTCCGGTTGCCCATGCGCCTGGTATGCGAGGGTCAAACAGGCTAAGTTGTCAACGGCTGCAGGGGTGTAAAAGTAATACTTCCGGTTATTCGCATCCTCCAGGCGTTGAATCGCCGCGTCAAGCTTACCGCGCTGCAAGTGAACAAAACCCTCGAGATATTCGGACCAGGCCAGAAAGTTTTTCAAGTTTTTCTTTTTGGAGGCTCTCCGTTGGATTTGAATATACCGCTCAGCTCGCGCCGGATCCGCGTCCATGAGCGATGTCTGGCTTGCGGTGAGCGCAATGATTGACTCGCGCAGGGGATGGAGCACTGAAGGACCGTCGAGCCATTCGGTCAATCTTTTTAGAATCCTTTTTATCTGTCCCGTCAATTGCCCGGCAAAACCAAATGTTGACTCGGCTATTCCGCGCAACTGGGCGAAGTTTACGGGGACTCGATCGAGGGCAGACTCGATAAGCTTCAAGCTGCGGGTCACCTCATTCTGGACAAGTAGGCCAAAGGAACGAAAGACGGCAACCTCACCAGAAAGCTTGTGCGATTCCGTGTCGCCACCCAGGAGTTTATCGATTCGATCCAGAGTAGACATGATGGCAGGAATATCCATGTAATGGTAAAGCTTATATACATGGGCCAAAAGGAGCTCCGGTCGGTTTTGCATTACGTCGTCGGGTATCTGAGACAGCCATTTCGCGGCGACATACCATTTACCGTCATCTGCCGTGGTACGCCAGTTCCGCTCGACGATCTGCGCTGCCCGCTCAACGTCATCGGCCGCGAGCGCGTGTTGGAGCGCTTCCTCGACAAAACCCTGACCTTCGAACCACTCGCAGGCCCGCGAATGGAATGCTGCGATTTCCTGCGCGCTGGAATAGTTCGCCAACTGGTTTAGCAGAAGGTCCTGAAACAGATGATGATAACGGAACCACTGGTTTGCAGTATCCAGTTCGATCAGAAATAGGTTGTCCTTTTGAAGTTTGGCAATTAACTGGGCGCCATCGATCCCGCTTTCACCGCGCTCAACGTTTGGTCCAATCAGCGCATCAATGAGCGGTGCGCAGAAGCGATCCATGATTGCCGTTGCGACCATCAAGTTTGCCGTCTCTGTAGATTGCTGCGACAGCACCTCTTGCGTCAGGTAATCCGGGATCGCTGCGAAGCCGCCTTTTAGACTCGTCATCAGATGATCAAGATTGCCCGAATATTTCAAGGACTGGGACATCAGGCGCATGCCCGCCGGCCAACCTTCGAGCTTATCTTGGATGCTGGCAGCTTCTTTCGCGCTGACCGAGAGCCCTGTAGCATTTTTTAGAAATTCCGCAGTCTCTGCCGCCGTGAACTGCAGGTCCCTACCAGTTATTTCATTCAGCTGCCCCCGGGCTCGAAGTGGACTGGTGAGCAGCGGCGGATCGCGTCGGGTTAGAATCATCAGGTGCATGTTTTGGGGTGGATAATTCAAAAATGCGGCCAACATGTCGTGCACCGCCATCTCATTTATCTTATGATAATCGTCAAGAACCAGAATAAAGGGATCTTCAATCTCATCGAGGTCATTTAGAAGATACCGGCACAGGACAGGATCGGGCGGAAGCTTGTCAGCCTGCAGCAATGACAGGGTCGTGTCGCAGGCCTTGGGGAACGTTTTGCTGATCGCAGCCAGCAGATAGTTTAAAAATAAACGAAGATCGTTTTCTTCCGCGCCCAGAGATACCCAGGCGTAGGGACCATCCCATGCTTCCAACCACAGGCTCGCCATCGTGCTCTTTCCGTAGCCTGCCGCCGCGGAGACGAGAGTCAACGGCCGGCTCCGCAGCTCGTCCAATCGCGTCATCAGCTGTAAACGAGGTATAAGATCCGGCGAGAGCAGCGGGCGGTAAAGCTTGGTTCTTAAAACTGGATCAACGGGTTGCTTGTCTGCCATATAAAATCGACCTTTCGGATATTAGTTTTGATAAAAATATTACAAATCAAACCGGTCGTAAAATTCTAACCATCTCCTGTAGGAGGAACAGCACGAGGGTTGAAAACGACGAGGTATATTTGGGCGGATGCCTCAAGGGTTCTCGCCACAAACAGCTTGTTGTCCGAACAATGTTATGATGGATACATGATAAAACGCCCGGGACATTTTGCATTAGTGCCTGCAATTAGCTGCGAGTTGGTGTAGCGTAGATATGACCTTGTGTCAAGTTGAACAAGAACCATATACTGTTGAAAGGGGAGGAAAACCGATCGCTTCCATGAAATCGATTGATGAAAAAACAGATCCTGTGACATTGAACAATCTGAAGGCCCTACTTCGAAAATTGCCAAGAATGGATGAGGAGTTGGATGCCTTTGCAACAGATCTTGAAGAGATTTCCCGGAATCAGCCTCTAACGTCAACGTGGGATCTATGGGAGTAATCTTTAACCTAAAGCATGATGAAAGGATCGAGGGGTTCAAAATGGACTTCCGGGACGCCCATAAAATTATAACTTTTTTGGCAGTTGCACGGAGAAACTTATAATTTTATGGGCGTCCCGGAATTCCCTGGAAAACTGGGGTTGGACCACGGAGATCGCTTTAAAATTAAGGAACTATGCAAAATATAACCCCGTTTTCGAGGCTTAAAGTGATATTTTTGACACCAAAGCTGACTATTTTAAGGCTGGAATTGATATGAAATAACCAGGTAATAAAGGTTGACTCCGTTGTAATTATCATTATAATGCTAATAACAATGCATCGATGGAGAAATCTATTATGGCTATTAAAACAGAACGAATTACCATCCTGGGAACTCCGGATTTCAAAGCGTTTTTGATCCGAGAAGCGAAAAAGGAAGGCGTAAGTTTGTCACAGTTTGTCCGGCAACGTTGCGAGAAAGAGCCGGTGCTCAGTGAAGATGAAGAACTGTTGGCCGCCCTGTTGAAAGAGGTTGGTGAAGCAACGGCCAGAGCTAAGGATTCTCTGGAAAAAGGGCTGGCTGATGCAGAGCAGGCTCTTGCCGAAATAAGGGGTGTCGTGTGAGTACCTTAAAAGATGTCATCTCGGCCATGAAAGATGTTTTGCTGCTGACTGATAAAGTGGATAGGGCGGGGAAGGTGCTTTCGGAGATTTCCAGTGAATTGCGGGATCATGATCGGCGATTAATCCGGTTGGAAACCATGGCGGAAATTGCCAAGAGTCAGCCCCGGCTAAGAGATTGAGTCAAAACAAAGCAGCACCTTTGAAATAACTGGCTTAACCTTTGACTGGGCTTGTGAAAATCATGTTATCTTTTGCAATCTACAATCTTCAATTATAGTCCTCCCGAAACCCGGGTCAATTCGGCGTCCAGCAGCGGGGTGTCGCGCTGTTTGAAGGCCGTCAGCCGGACCTGTGGGACTTCTGGGGACTTCCGGGACGCCCATAAAATTATAACTTTTTTGGCATTTGCACGGAGAAACTTATAATTTTATGGGCGTCCCGGAGTTCCCCGTCGTCGAACGTGAGCGAACCGAGCGTTGTGTTCAGGACAAAATCGGCGCCGTCAACCGTGTCGCCCCCGGTTGTTTTGACCTCCCAGTCCACCGTCGACTGGCCCGAGGTGTCGCCCTCGCGGGTGACCGTGAAGGTGAATTCCGTAATGTCGTTATCGCCCTCGGCCTTGCTCGCGTCGGTCGCCGCTATCGACAGCTGTGCGTCGTCGTTGAGGATCGTCGCCTGCGCGCTCGCCTTGTCCGGATCTATGGTGCCGTTTTGCGGGTTCTCCAATTGCACCAAAAAGCCCTCGTCGGGCTCCACCGCTGTGTCGCCGGCCACGTTGATCTCCACCGTGGCGGTATCCTCGCCGGCGGCAAAGCTCCCCGAGACCACAAACGGCAGCTGCGTGCCGTCGAAGTCCTGCACATCGGCACTGGGCGACGCGGTGCCCGCGATACGAAGGTCGAACAGGGTCTCGGCCGACAGGTCTTCACCGGTGCGCGAGAGCGTGACCGTGAACGCCGTAGTGCCGGAATCGCCCTCGGCCTTGCTTTCTAACGAGTCGATGCCGATCTCCGGCTCCGCGTCGTCGTTGACGATCCTTCCGCTGACCTTATCGAGTCCCAGGATGGTGCCGGCGGGCGCGTCATCGGCCAGGTTGAGTTCGACCTGGAACTGCTCATCGGCCTCCACCGCGCTGTCGGTGCTGGCCGCGAAGGTTATCGGTGTGTTCGCCTCCGAAGCGCCGGCTTCGAACGTGACCGAACCGTTCGGCAAGCTGCCACCGAAGTCATCGCCATCCACCGCGAAATCCCCTTGCGGGGTCACCTGCCAGCTCACCGTCAGTTCCTGACTCAGGTCCCCCTCGCGCGTGAGCGTGTAGGAGAAGGTGGCCAGACTTTCTCCGGGGTTACCCTCGTCAAGGGCCTGGGCCAGCGAGGGCGAGATAATCACCGTCGTCGGGTCATCGTTGCCGATGGTCGCCACCGCCGAGGCGGTGCCCAGGGTGGTGCCCGCGGGCAGGGTGTTGCCGTCCAGTGCCAGCGTGAACTGCTCTTCGGCCTCGACGGCGCTATCGCCGGCGATGAGCACGCCGACCGTCTGTTGCAGATCGTTCGCTGGGAATACCACCGTGCCTGCGGTCGCCTGCCCGGGGGCCAGATCATTGACTTCGGCCGGGTCGGTCCCGGCCACCTGTATTTCCCAGCCCACCGACAATTCCGCACTGGTATCGCCGCTGCGCGTGACCACGAAATCGAATTGGGTGGGCTGATCCCCGGGGTTGCCTTCAGGCCGAACCGCCTGGGCCAGCGCCACAGATACTTGCTGATTGGATGTTGCCATGATATTTCCTCCTTTTGGTTGTTGGGCCGCTATTAGTTATTGAAGATCCAACGATTTGGGATTTTGGATTTTGGATTTTGGATTTAAGGTATTCTATCGATTTTAAAAAGACGGAGCGGAGCGATACCACAAATCCGAAATCCGAAATCCGAAATCTTCGATTCCAGTTTGTTTGGGTTAGATGTTTATGTTAAGTCTCAGCCTCAGCCAATCCCCATGATGTCATCCCCCGCAAGGGACGTGACCCCCAGCAGTTCGATGGTAAAATCCGCCGTGCCGTCACCATTGACATCGCCTTCCAGCAGACCGTCTGAGGCGTCGTGGACAAAGCGCAATTCGCCGGCGCTGCCGCTGAACGCGTCATCGTCGATGAAAATGAATTCCTCATGTTCTGCTGTGCCGCTGATGGCGTCGATTCCGGAAACGTCGATTCGGTCGCCCTGCACCGCATTGAAATCGAACACCAGGTCAGGTGCCTGCGGGGGCGATCCCGCGGCATCATCAAATATGAAGCGGTCCGCACCATTGCCGCCGGTAAGCTGGTCTGAGCCTATGCCGCCGGTCAGTTCGTCATGGCCGTCCCCGCCGATCAGGATATCGTCGTCCTCGCCGCCGCTGAGTGCGTCGTCGCCGCTGCCGCCGTCCAGGATGTCGTCACCGCTGCCGCCTCCCAGCGTGTCCCTGCCGGCCTCGCCCTTGAGGATGTCGTCACCGGAACCGCCACTGATGATGTCGTTCCCTCCGCCGCCGTTGACGGTATCATCCCCGGCGTTGCCGAACACCACATCGGCCTTGTGAGTGGTCCCGTTGAGGGTGCCGGGCGCGGTTCGGATGTCAGCCGGAAAAACGAACTTCACATCGATGATGTCGTCGCCCGCGGTTCCGAAAACGGTCGCCCCGGGCACGGTGTCAGTTTGGCGCGCCTCGGTCGGATCGTCTCCATTTCCCCCTCTGTCCGTAGAATTGTCGCTGCCGCCGGCGTCATCCTGGCCATCTTCCTCGCCGGGTTCTGTGCTGCCTTTTGAGGTTGAGCTCACACTGCTTGGGGGGGGCGACGGCCGGGATGACGTCAATCCCGACGCTCCCGAATCGGAGTCGTCCTCTCCATTGATGCCGGAACTTAGCGGGAAACTAATATAGTCCGGCCGGGCGTCAAGCCCGGGACCGGCGGCACGCTCGCCTGGGTCCGACCCTAAGGAAAATTGCTCTTCGGGCAGCACCCCGTTACCGGACCGATTGAAGCGTCCACGAAGGCCCAGGGGGCCTGATTTCAACGACGGAACCCGGCTTGCGGCAGTGCTCCCGTTGCCGGGTAAATCAGCGAGAATATCGACAACCGGGTCTTCAATGATTGGTTCGACAATTTTTTCAATCAGTTTTGCCATCGGTCTCTTTCGTCATACGTGTCGGAAAAAAGCTTTTCTGCAATGCGATTCGCGCTTTAAACTGCGCCTGGGCATGGTCCCCCAGCTTTAATTGCTAATCTTCCCGGAAAGCCCGCCGCAGGCTGTCGGTCAGCGGCGCCAGGATGTAGTCCATGGCCGTGCGGGTGCCGGTGTTGATCATGACTTCGGCGCCCATGCCGGGGTACAGCTCACGTCCCTCGAGTTTCCTGAGCTCCGGGGCATCGATGGTCACGCGGGCCAGGAAATAAGACGCCCCGCTGCGCTCATCAGTAAAGCTGTCGGCCGACACCCGGGTCAATTCAGCGTCCAGCAGCGGCGTGTCGCGCTGTTTGAAAGCGGTCAGCCGGACCTGGGCCGGCAGTCCGGCGTGGACCACATCGATGTCGTTGGGGGTGACCTGGGCCTCGATCACCAGGGTGTCGTCTTCGGGCACGATGTCCAGCAGGTGCTGCCCGGGAGCGATCACCCCCGTTTCGGTGTGCACGTTCAATCCCATCACCACACCTGCCAGGGGCGCGCGGATGTCGGTTCTCAACATAATGTCTTCGGCGGCCTTCAGCCGTTCGCGGACATCCAGCAATTCCGACTGGGTGTTGCGCAGGTCACCGACCACCTGATTCAGCACGCTGTTTTTGAGGTCGATGATCTCCAGCTCGGTTTCGCCGATGCGCTGCCGGGCTTTGGCCATCAGGCTCAGGTGATCCGCGCGTTCGCCCCTCAGGTCAGCCGCTTCCCGCCTCAGCCGGAGCAGCCGCGATTTGCCCACGACCCCCTTTTTGAAAAGAATCTCGAAACTGGCCCGCTCATCTTCGATCACCACCAGCTGTTCGTCCTTGGACGCGACCTGGGCCGCCAGGCCGGCGATCTCCTTTTTGAGCTGCGCGATGCGCTTGTGGAAAATGTGGATGCGCCCTTGGGTAGACCGCTTGCGGGCTTCAAACAGGGCCTTTTCAGCGTCCAGGATCTTGGCCACCTGAGGTTCATGGCGGCGATAGCTTATTGACATCGGGAACACAATCTCGGCGGCTGAGACCTGTTCGGCCATAAGCCGCGCCTCGGTCGCCAGCAGCTTGTCGCGGCGGCTGTGCAGCAGGTCCAGCCGGGCCCGCGCCTGGGTGTCATCCAGTTGGATCAGGATCTGGTCCCCGTCCACCGTATCGCCTTCTTTGACCAGCAGCTCTTTGACAATGCCGCCTTCCAGGTGCTGGACGGTCTTGCGGTTGCCGGCCACCGTCACCCGCCCCGGTGCCAGCGCGGCACTGTCCAATGGCGCCAAAGCCGCCCATGTCCCAAAACCACCGAAGAAAACGAGGATGATGATGGCCGCTGCCAATAGCGGTTTCCCGACCGGTGGACGGGCAGAAGCCTGCGGCGACGTTTGCTGTTTGCTGATAAGTTCCATTTTGATATGTCCTTTTTTACCGGTTAAACAAGAAATCAGAAACAAATCACAAAATACAAATTACAAATCCCAATGGTTCGACAAGCTCACCACCCTGAGCCAATTCGAAGGGCAATAACCAATGACCAAAATTCAAATGTTCGAAACAACACCGGGCGACCAGCGTCGGGGTTATGCAGTTGTTTTGGTCATTGTTTATTGGAGATTGATATTTGTTTGTAATTTGTTTTTTGTAATTTGGGATTTTTTAACTTCAATTATCCGATGCGTTTAAACTAGATGTCTTTACTATCTGTCCCAATACAATACACGACTAGCCCGTCTTAGCCTGCACCACAGATACCGGGCGGGTGAGCTGGGGCAGGACCTCATCCCGGGGGCCATACATCTCGACTACGCCGTCACGCAGAAATAGAATTTTATCCACGTGCGACACCATGCTGGGACGATGAGCGATCAGCACTACCGTGGCGCCATCGTTTTTCAGAGTCGCCATGGCGCGCAACAGGTCATTTTCGCCCTCATTGTCCAGGCTGGCGTTAGGTTCGTCCAGTACAATCAGCCGCGGCCTGCCGTAGAAGGCCCGTGCCAGGCCGATGCGCTGCCGCTGGCCGCCGGAAAGCAGCGCACCGCCCTCGCCGATGCGGGTGCGGTAACCGTCGGCCAGGTGCAAAATCATCTCGTGCACCCCGGCCTGCTTGGCGGCCTCGAACACGGCGGCCGGATCGGGCTCGCCCAGGCGGGCGATGTTGTCCTCGATCGTGCCGTCAAAGAGCTCCACGTCCTGGGGCAGGTAGTCCACGTGGCGGCCGAAATCGACCCGCTCCCAGGCATAGACATCCGCGCCGTCCAGACGGACAGCCCCGTGGCTGGGCCGCCAGGCGCCGACGATCAGCCGGGCCAGGGTCGACTTGCCGGCCGCCGAGGGTCCGACAACGGCCAGAATCTCACCGGCCGTCAGGGCAAACGACACCCCTTTGAGCACCGGCTTCTGCCCGCCGGGGGGCGTAAAGACCACCTTTTCGATATTCAGATGTCCCTGCGGCGCCGGCAGGGCCATATCGGACGGGCGCTCCTGGGCCTGGGTCATGAAGGTTTTCAGGCGCGTGTAAGCCGACCGGGCGGCCAACAGGGATTTCCAGGTGCCGATGGCCTGCTCGATGGGCTGCAGGGCGCGCGATAAAATGATGGAGCCGGCAATCATGCCGCCCGGGGTCAATTCGTAGCGGATGACCAGATAGCCGCCAACCCCCAGCATGGCCACCTGCAGTATGAGCCGGCAGAGCTTGGAGGTTGCTAGGATTACCCCGGCCCGGCCGCTGGCCACCATCTGCTGCTGCAGCGCTTCCTGGTTGTCGCTCAGCCAGCGGCGCGTGATGCCCGGCATCATCCCCATGGCTTCGATCACCTCGGCATTGCGGGCGGCCGCCGCGGTTTTGCGCAGGGCCCTGACGTTTTGCTCGTTAGCCGCCTTCAGCGGTCGGCGCGTGGCCAGTTCGTTGGCCACCGCCAATGAAAAGAGAAGCACCGCGCCGATCACGGCTATTATAAACAGCACCGGGTGCAGCAGATAGATCACGAACAGGTAGACCGGCACCCAGGGTGAGTCGAACAAAGAAAATATCCCCGGGCTGGCCACAAACTGGCGCACCTGGGAGACATCCCGCAAGGCCTGCACCCCGTAGGTTTGTGACTGCAGCTGCTGGCTGATTGCCGGGGGCAGCACTTCCGGACCCAGGCGGTTCTCCAGCCAGGCGCTCATGTGCACCAGAATGCGCGAGCGCGTAAAGTCCAGGGCCGCCATCACCACCAGGGCCCCGGCGGCCGCGATGCTCAGGTAGATGAGGGTTTCGTGGCTGCGGCTCACCAGCACGCGGCCGTAAATCTGCAGCATGTAAAGCGGAACAGTGAGCATCAGCACATTGACAAACAGGCTGACGACAGCCACCGCCATCAGCACGAAGCGGCTTTTTTTGACAGCGTCTTGTAGTGGAGATGTATTTTTATCGTTCATTGCGCAAAACCTAATGGTTCAGGTTCAAGGTTCAAAGGTTCAAGGTTTAAGGTATAGGGTGTCGGGTTTCAGTGTTCAGGTATCATTGCCGCAGATGGTCACGAACGTTCAGTCGAATCGAAATAGAAACGGATGAACACCGAACATCGAACACTGAACGTCCAACATCGAATAATGTGCAGCACCCCACGGTCTGATCGATGAGAACGCCCACGAAGGCCGGGGGGGGCCTGATTTCAACGACGGCACCCAGCTTGCGGCATTGCTCCCGTTGCCGGGCAAATCGACGAAAATATCTACAACCGGATCTTCGATGACCAGCTCAATAACATTTTCAATGATAGTTGCCATCTGGTCCTCTTGTCATGAGCGTTTGAAAATATGATTACGGCAATACGTTCCGCGCCTTAGTTATCAATATTGTTGAATTATTCGCGGTCTACCACTTCCACCTTTAGGATCGACAGGTGCAGCTCATAAAGGCTGTTGAGCACACCTGTTTGACTCATTAATCATTGATCATATCCCTTAACTGCTGGAGAGGGGGCAGAAAAACTTGCACGTCGAGGAAATTGCGGTAAACCTTATTCAAGGTTTTATAGGGATTGAGTCGACCATATATGTACGCAGCCGGGAAAAAAACGTCCATAAAGTAGTAAAAAAGGACTATTTTTAAAATACATACCTGAAAAAGGAACTATCAAAAGAGCGGATTAAGAGGTTTATTAGAGGGGAAGACTATGAGGGTGAGGAAAGGGGGCATGGGGCCAAAAGAAAGAAGATGAGAAGGTGAGAAGGTGAGAGGGTGAGAAAAAAGCTCGTAGCTCATAGCTGATAGCTCATAGTGAACGGAAGGAAGGTGGGAGGAGCGCTTCGCTATAGGAGCGTTTCACTAAAGGAGTGGCCTAACGGCCTTGAAGAGCGCTTCGCTTGTTGAATTCAATATCTGTAAAATCAGACATGAAATCCCGCCTTACCTGGCGGGTTGAACACCTTAAACATAAATCATCAGATGTGAAATCCCGCCTTACATGGCGGGGTTGAACTCCTTAATTATAATTCATCAGACGTAAGATCCCGCCGATTTTTGCGGGGAGTAGCGCTTCGCTTGCAGAAAACATTAAGGACTGAGTGATGAGGACCTGTCTTCGTAAAACTTCGACTCGGCAGGCTGAGGGCTGAGAATCGAAGGGAGAAGGCGGAATGCGGAAAGAAAGGAAGGCAAGAGGGTGGGAAAACGGATGCAGTTTAACGTCCTTTATCCGGTGGACGAATTCTTACCCGACCTAGCTCAACTGTAACAATGGATCCAGATTGTAGCTCATCTTGGTACATTTTTAAAACGCGCTGACAGGCGATTCCCTGTTGTCTGGAGGCAAGATTTACCAGACGAACAATTCCTGTATGCGGTTTTCCCTGCACAATCGCCAATTCGCCAAAGTCTTTGTCAAGTGTGACTAATACCCGATCTTCCTCATAAGCTCTTGCAAGGATTTCTTCATCGCCCGGATCTTCAGGCCAATCACCGGCCCATATAACGTCATTGCCGGAATCTTTGAGAATCTTCCGTACACCTCCCCAAACACAGGTATCTAACAGGAGCTTCATGCTGCCGGCTCAACCAGATCAAGCAGTTCTACTCTTTCATGCCCGACAATTCTGCGAGCATAAAGAAGGCATGCCTGGATGTCTTTGGCTTCCAACCAGGGATATCCTTCAAGAATAATCTCAGGCGTATCACCTGCCGCCAACATTCCTAGAATGTGTTCAACAGCAAGACGTCGTCCGCGTATAATTGGCTTTCCGCCAAAAATTTTCGGATTTATGGTTATTCGTTCCAGTAAGTTTTTTTCGTTCATTAGAAAATACCTCTGCCTTATTTTATCGGATATTCGGATTGTTAAGTTGAGGCGTATCATAGCCCAATATACAGCATGTCGTCAACCCGTACCCACACCGGTCTCGATTTCGGATTTCGGAAAGATGAAGCAGAGAGCATGGAGCTCGGGGCAGAGGGATAAGGATAGAAGATGAGAAAGTGAGAAGGTGAGAAAAAAAGCTTGTAGCTCATAGCTGATAGCTCATAGTGAACGGAAGGAAGGTGCGAGGGGGAAAGAACAGAAGGTGAGAAGGTAAGAAGGTGGGAAGATGGGAAAAGAAAGGACTGAGTGATGAGGACTGAGGACTGAGGACCGGTCTTCGTCCGTTAGACTTCACCGCGGCAGGCTGAGGACTGAGGTTAACGAATAGGTTTCAGGTGTCGGGATTCAGGTGTCAGGGTAAAAGCAGAGCGCAGAGGGCATGGGGCAGAGCGTGATCGAGGAGCGGAAGACAGAGAGTATCAGAAAATGGAGTAAAATAACGTCCACCAAATTTCGCCCTGTTTAGGATAGTCCGCCATCAGTCATCAGCCGTTTGAAGTTGTTTAGCAAGACGCCCACGGCAAGCCCTCACGAACTCTAAATCCTCATTTTCAAGTTCTTGTGACAAAAGCTTGTCCTCAATATTGTTAGCTGGCTCAAGAATTGTTACAATCACGCGTGAACCGTCAGATACTTTAATGGCTTCCGGCAACTTCACTGAACTACCTTTGACAGTACCTTGAATATAGATCATTATTACCACTCTCTTTTACTATGTTCTCCAAAAACATCAGGGTTTGCGTTTTTTTTAAGGCGCTTTAAGCCTTTGATTGTTGGAAGTTACTGAAAAAAAAATGAAAAAGTCAAGAGTTTGAACCTTGCCTGATAACAGCAGCATGCAATATGAAATGGTTTTCAGCTGTAAAATCCAAGAAACCGGGGGCGTGGAATGGGATTGAGAGAGCAAAGCGCATGGGGCATAGCACATAGCGAGACGGGAGATTTGGGGAGGGAGAGAAAGCGAAAGTTGGAATTCGGAATGCGGAATGCGGAAAAAGAAGAAGGTGAGAAGCCCCGTCAGATGATCGGGATGACCGGTCAATTTTTAGGTTTTAAGGGTCGGCCTCTGGGAAGATGAGAAGGTGAGAGCGGAAGCCGGAAATTACAGAGATGGCCATAGTTATTAATCCGGCGGTTAAATAGAGTATCGTTTAGTCATGCTCGGGTCATTCCCGCGAAGGCGAAATTCCAGTATAATTAAGACGTTTGCTGGATTCCGGCTCTCCGCTTCGCTGCGGCCGGTCGAAAATCCCGGATGGCTTTAGCGGGGAATGACGTAATAATTCGCCGAGTCAGTAATCAGGCGTTAAAGCCAGCCAAGCCATACACCAGGTTTTTTCCGGTTGATAAAAGCCTATATATCGTCAACCATTACAACCTGTATCAAGGAAAATAATGTCATTGGAATTCAACTAATTTATTTGAGTCAGCGTAGAGTGAGGATACCCAAACTTTGGGCCTTCTCAATTGACTCCCGGCGCTTTCTGACGTTTAGCTTCCCGTAGATGGTCTGCAGATATGCCTTGACGTTTGTTACTGAAATGTACAATTTGAATTTTGGATTATTGAAGCAGCTAGATTGACAGATTCATTATAGGTGATATATACTGTGGTATCTATCAATTAAACGGAGGTTCAATATGCAAACAGCCCGCATCTTCGCAAACGGCAGAAGCCAGGCGGTGCGTCTTCCAAAGGAATATCGATTTTCCGGAACAGACGTATACATAAAAAAAATTGGCAACATGGTGGTTCTTTTACCGATAGATGACCCATGGGCATCTCTGATAAGCAGCCTTGATCAGTTTACGGATGACTTTATGCAAAACCGGGATCAACCGACGCAGGATAAAAGAGATTCACTATGATCAAATACATGCTCGATACGAACATCTGTATTTACATTATCAAACAGAAACCAAAAAAGGTAATCGAGCGATTCAAGCAGGCTTCGGTTTCAGATATCGGGATTTCTTCCATAGCCTTAAGTGAACTTGAATACGGCGCCATGAAAAGCGCAAAACCCGAACAAAACAAGCTCGCATTAGCTCAATTTACTGCACCGCTTGAAATTTGTGCGTACGATGATGTCGCTGCAGAATATTACGGCAACATTCGAGCTCATTTGGAAAGACAGGGGACACCCATTGGATCTCTTGATATGCTTATTGCCGCGCATGCACTATCGATTGATACCGTGTTGATCACCAATAACGAATCGGAATTCACAAGAGTACCAAATCTCAAAATTGAAAACTGGGCGATTTGAATTTAAGTTTCGATTCTACACGACGCCTTTTAATCTAAAAGCGCCGGTTTCCGGTCACTTTTTCTTGAAATCGCCGTTCTCAAAGAATCCCGAAATCTTTCGCAGTCTCGACCGCTTCCCGCCGCTTGCTGACGTTTAGTTTCCCGTAGATGTTCCGCAGATGCGCTTTGACGGTTGTTACTGAAATGTACAATTTGCCGGCAATTTCCTGATTGCTCAGCCGCTGGGCTAATAGCTCCAGGACATCGAGTTCGCGATTGGTCAGGGGCTCTGCCAGGGATTGGGGACCGGGGGACTGGGGGACTGGTAGAGGGGGAGAGGGGGAGGTGTGGAAGTCGGAATTGGGACCCGTCGTCGTCCGATACGGCGGGACTATGCCGCGGCTAAAGATGCGGACGTCGGAATTTGAAGAAGAGCCGGGGAGATCCCGCTTCGCTTTCCAAGCTACGCCGGACAGGTGGGGGGACGCGGTAGGCTGGTCGGCTGGCTCCGGTACGACCGTTTGTTTACCTTCTTGTTCGAAGGCGGCCAAAATTTTCTCGATATAGTCAACAGCCACGTTTTGTTTTTGCAGCCGCTTCAGCAAATCGGCCATCGACTGGCCCAAATCCAAGTAAAGACGCATGAAACCGCCCGGTTCTGCCAAAGCCAGGGACTCGGCCAGGGCCTTGAGTGCCGCCGGCTCATTTTGGTGTGAATCGTGGAGTAAAGCCTGCAACACCAGCACATCGATCTGAAAACGGATATTGTGGGTGGAAACGGTAAAGTCGTAAAGCTGCTTGAGACGGTCGGCGGCGCGTTCACGACTGTCCGCAGTTTTCTGAGCCAACAGCACTCTAACCAGGGTGAACTGCGGTACATAGAACCGATACATCGCTGTAAAAGGCGTCGCATCAAATTGTTCCGCCCAGCGAGTGGCTTCGGCAAGACGTCCCTGTCGAAGGGCCATCTCCGCCAGGAAGGCCCGGGCGATGCTCAGCGCCGCCGTATTGTTCGTATCCAGCGCATAAGAAACCGCCGATTCGGCAATCCTATTGGCTTCGTCTGCCCGGCCCCAGGTCTGGTAAATGAGGGACAAGGCAAAGGCACTATGAACATAGTTCAATGGATGGTGGAGATAGGGTGACTTGACCAGAGGGAGCAGTTTTTCTTCGGCGGCATGTAGTTTATTTTGATGGTAGTACGCAATACCCGCAAAGTGGAGACTGTGTCCCAATGTCCAGGGATTTTGGTGCACCGCACCCATCTTCTGTGTGCGGGTGGCTGTCAGGAGCATGGCTGACAAATCGGCTTCAATCCAATAAAAAAAGCAGGGAGCTATCCGCAGGTATCCCTCAGAAATCCCGCCCCGCAGGGATTCGTCCTTGATCATCTTTTCGATAACCGATTGAGCCTTTTCAGACTCACCGATCATTTGGTATGCGACGACTCGAATAAGTAATCCCAAAATTCTCGTAAAAAAATATGGGGTCAAATATGGGGTCAGGGCTTGATCAGTGATTATAAATTCACGACGATGCTTTGGATTTGGTATTAAAAGCCCATGGCACCCGTCTTCGCCAAATTACTCTAATTCCAGTTGATTCGAACAACTACCGGTTTTTCACAAGTTAGCGATACATGAAGGTCGGGCTTCGCCGCGGCAAGCTGTCCCTGGCGAATTGGATATGAAGGTGCACTTTATCAGGTTTTTTCTCCATAATAATCCGTTGCGCGCCGGCATGGTCAAGCGGCTTATCGATTACCGCTGGAGCAGCTACCCGGCTTATGCTTATATTCGCCGTCATCCCAAGTGGCTAGATATAGATCTAATTTTCAGAATCAAAAATTGTGCAATGATTAGTCAATCCGACAAGTTAAACCGAGATATTCTGCTTTATTGGTTATGGCAAGATGGTAAGTAGACCAATTTACAAATTGGAAATTAATTTGGTTTAACTCACTCATCAGTTAGCCGGATGGTGACAATCATCAGAAAGATAATGGCGTTAAAGCAAAATTTTCAAGGACAAATAGAAACCTTTAAATCACAGATCAAGCCCTGACCCCATTGTTTTTGGAAAATCAACTTCAGCGGAGATGCATTGCACCTATTGAATAAGACGTTCCCGCAGTTGCTCGTCGATTCTAAACAATTGGCTTAGTTTATAAATAACGCTTGATTTTTTGCTGTTATGACGGTAAAAATATCTATACATCGTAGAAGCATTTATATTTCCAACTTAACAAGCTGAAATTTACCTTTATAGCGGTAAGTATGAGAGTTTCAATATCATTACTTGAAATAGAAAGTATATATCGCGCGATTTTGCCGCTTAGGCGGCAATTATAGGAGATTGGAGTTTTGGATTATAAAATAAGCGAGGTCGTTTTGTTTCATCGAAAAAGAAGTGGCTTATCGCGGAATCAACTGGCCGATATAGCCGGTGTGGGAAAAACCGTTATTTACGATATCGAAAAAGGAAAAGAAACCATTCGGTTTTCAACCTTGCTGAAAGTACTTAAGGCCCTAAATATAAGTATTACTTTTACTAGTCCGCTAATGGAGGTGCTGAATGAGAAAAGCTGAAGTGTCGATGCATGGAACGCCGGCTGGTATTTTAGAGGAAATTGAGGCCAAAAAAAAGTACCGCTTTACCTATTTTGAAGAATATACCGGCCCTTCAGTTGCGTTAACGATGCCCTTAGACAAGAAGGAATTTGATTTTGATCGTTTTCCACCATTTTTTGATGGCCTGTTGCCGGAAGGGCTTCTTCTTGAGGGTCTTTTGAAACTGCGTAAAATTGATAAATGGGATCACCTAAGTCAGCTTATCGCGGTCGGAAATGACCTGGTGGGTGCTGTTACTGTGCGGGAGAAAAAATAATGGGCCGATGTCCGATAACCTACGAGGAATGCAAGGGCGCTAAGTACTCAATCAATGGTTTGAAAAAATTGTCACCGAGATTGAACGCTTTGAAAGACTTTCCCTATTCTTCTGAGGATCAGGTCCGAGAATCAATTGCCAGAGCCGCTAAAATGTCAATCCAGGGCGTCCAACCCAAATTAAGTGTGCGCTTAAATATAAAAAATGAGATCTTTGAAATTGTCGACACCCACGGCCGCTTTATTTTTAAACCGCAAACGCAAAATTACAAAGAAGTACCCGAAAATGAAGATGTCACAATGCGGTTGGCTGAACTCATTGGAATCGATGTCCCTTTGCATGGTTTGGTGTATTCCAAAGATAAAACGATGACCTATTTCATTCGACGATTTGATCGAATGGGCAAAAATAAAAAAATAGCGGTAGAAGACTTTGCGCAGCTTTCCGGCCAAGACCGGGAAACTAAGTATGATTCGTCTATGGAGCAGATCATATTGCTAATTGATAGGTTCTGCACTTTTCCGGCGATTGAAAAATTAAAGCTATTCAATTTAACCCTTTTTAATTACCTTGTGGGAAATGAAGATATGCATCTAAAAAATTTTTCTGTGATTCGGCGTGAATTCAAAGTCGAATTGTCTCCGGCTTATGATCTTTTAAACTCAACGATTGTATTAAACTCCCAGGAAGAACTCGCACTTCCACTCCGCGGCAAAAAAACAAATTGAAGAAAGATGATTTTCGTGAGTACTTTGCAAAAGAGCGTCTTGAGTTAACCCAAAAATCGATAGATCAAACGGTGAATCGCATTGTCAACGTGTTTCCTAAATGGACCGATCTTATTCAAAAATGTTTTCTATCTAATTCAATGAAGACGAAATACCTCGAACTTCTGAATGTGAGATTCAGTAAACTGGATTTAGCAAACTGGGGATAGATCGGATCTATTCCTTTTGAACCAATCTTCAGTCTTCAATCTTCAATCTTCAATTCTAGTCCTCCCGAAAGGCGCGCCGCAGGCTGTCGGTCAGCGGGGCCAGGATGTAGTCCATGGCCGTGCGGGTGCCGGTGTTGATCATGACTTCGGCCCCCATGCCGGGATACAGCTCGCGTCCCTCGAGTTTTCTGAGCTCCGCGGCATTGATGGCAACGCGTGCCAGAAAATACGACGCCCCGCTGCGCTCATCGGTAAAGCTGTCGGCCGACACCCGGGTCAATTCAGCGTCCAGCAGCGGCGTGTCGCGCTGCTTGAAGGCCGTCAGCCGGACCTGGGCCGGCAGTCCGGCGTGCACCACATCGATATCGTTGAGGGCGACCTGGGCCTCGATCACCAGGGTGTCGTCCTCGGGCACGATGTCCAGCAGGTGCTGCCCGGGAGCGATCACCCCCGTTTCGGTGTGCACGTTCAGTCCCATCACGACACCTGCCTGGGGCGCGCGGATGTCGGTTCTCACCATGATGTCTTCGGCTGCCTTCAGCCGTTCGCGGACATCCAGCAATTCCGATTGGGTGTCGCGCAGGACACCGACCACCTGGTTCAGCACGCTGTTTTTGAGGTCGATGATCTCCAGCTCGGTTTCGCCGATCCGCTGCCGGGCTTTGGCCATCAGGCTCAGGTGATCCGCGCGTTCGCCCTTTAGGTCGGCCGCTTCGCGCTTCAGCCTGAGCAGCCGCGATTTGCCCACGACCCCCTTTTTGAAAAGAACCTCGAAACTGGCCCGCTCATCTTCGATCACCACCAGCTGTTCGTCCTTGGACGCGACCTGGGCCGCCAGGCCGGCGATCTCCTTTTTGAGTTGAGCGATGCGCTTGTGGAAAATGTGGATGCGCCCTTGGGTAGACCGCTTGCGGGCTTCAAACAGGGCCTTTTCAGCCTCCAGGATCTTGGCCACCTGAGGTTCATGGCGGCGATAGGTCAATGACATGGGGAACACGATCTCGGCGGCTGAGACCTGTTCGGCCGTGAGCCGCGCCTCGGTCGCGATCAGCTTGTCGCGGCGGCTGTGCAGCAGGTCCAGCCGGGCCCGCGCCTGGGTGTCATCCAGTTGGATCAGGACCTGACCGCCGTCCACTGCATCGCCTTCTTTGACCAGCAGCTCTTTGACAATGCCGCCTTCCAGGTGCTGGACGGTCTTGCGGTTGCCGGCCACCGTCACCCGCCCCGGGGCCAGCGCGGCGCTGTCCAGCGGTGCCAGGGCCGCCCAGGTCCCAAGACCACCGAAAAATAAGAGAATGATGACCGCCGCTGCCAATAGCGGACGACCCACTGGAGGACGGGCAGGAGTCTCCGGCACTGTTTGTTGCATTTGGATTTGATCCATTTTTTTCCTCCTTAAGCTGGACAATCCGAAAATCAGATGCAAATCACAAAATACAAAATACAAATCCCAAACAATAACCAATGACCAAAATTCAAATGTTCGAAACAACACCGGGCGACCTGCGTCGCGGTTATGCAGTTGTTTCGGTCATTATTTATTGGAGATTGATAGTTGTTTGTCATTTGGTTTTTGTGATTTGGGATTTATTTGTAATTTGTTATTTGTATTTTGGGATTTATTTGTAATTTGGTTCTTGTGATTTGGAATTTTCCGTGATCTGGGTTGTCTTTTGTAGGTTGGGTTGAGCCTATGCCAAGGTTTGTTGGGTTTCGTTGCACTCAACCCAACCTACATTTTCCGTTATTACTGCGAAAGGCGAAACCCAACAATAGCCTTCTACAATCCGCTGAATCCTATCTTCTGATCTATGAGCTATGAGCTTTTTCTTCACCTTCTCACCCTCTCACCTTCTCAACTTCTTTCTTTTTGCTCCCGACACCTGAAACCTATCACTCCACTACACATCAGAAGCAAATCACAAAATGCAAATTACAAATCCCAAACAATAACCAATCACCAAAATTCCAATGTTCGAAACAACAGCGGGAGACCTGCGTAGCGGTTGTGCAGTTGTTTTGGTCATTGTTTATTGGAGATTGATATTCGTTTGTCATTTGGTTTTTGTGATTTGGAATTTTTCCGTTTTCTTCTTCCCTCTGTCCTTTGTCTTCTGAAACCCGAAATCCATCACTCCACCATTCCCCTACTCCATCACTCCACCACAAATCAGAAACAAATCACAAAATACAAATTACAAATCCCAATGGTTCGACAGTCTCACCACCCTGAGCACGGTCGAAGGGCAATAACCAATAACCAAAATTCCAATTTCCGAAACAACACCGTGCGACATGTGTCGCGGTAATGCAGTTGTTTTGGTCATTGTTTATTGGAGATTGATATTTGTTTGTCATTTGTTTTTTGTGATTTGGGATTTGTTTGTAATTTGTTTTTTGTAATTTGTTATTTTTCACTTTCATATATCTTCTGGGCTTAAACAGAAGCTCGTACTACCTACCCCAATACAACACACGACTAACCCGTCTTAGCCTGCACCACAGAGACCGGGCGTGTGAGTTGGGGCAAAACCTCATCCCGGGGGCCGAACATCTCTATAACGCCGTCGCGCAGATACAGAATCTTGTCGACCTGGGCCACCATGCTGGGCCGATGGGCGATCAGCACCACGGTGGCGCCGGCGCTTTTGAGCGTTGCCATGGCCCGCAGCAGGTCCTCTTCGCCCTCGCTGTCCAGGCTGGCGTTGGGTTCGTCCAGCACGATCAGCCGCGGTTCGCCGTACAGGGCCCGCGCCAGGCCGATGCGCTGGCGCTGGCCGCCGGAGAGCAGCGTCCCGCCTTCACCAATGCGGGTGCGGTAGCCATCGGGCAGACGCAAAATCATCGGGTGCACCCCGGCCTGCTGGGCGGCTTTCACCACGGCGGTGGGATCGGGCTCGTCCAGCCGGGCAATGTTGTCCTCGATCGTGCCGTCAAACAGCTCCACGTCCTGGGGCAGGTAGCCCACATAGCGGCCGAAATCTACCCGTTCCCAGGCATAGACATCCGCTCCGTCCAGGCGCACGGCCCCGTGGTTGGGCCGCCAGGCCCCGACAATCAGCCGGGCCAGGGTCGACTTGCCGGCCGCCGAGGGTCCGATAATGGCCAGACTCTCGCCGGCCTCAAGCGCAAACGACACCCCCTTGAGCACCGGCTTTTCTCCGCCGGGGGGCGTAAAGACCGCCTTCTCGACGCTCAGGTGCCCCTGCGGTGCCGGCAGGGCCATGTCGGCCGGGCGCTCCTGGGCCTGGGTCATGAAGGTTTTCAAGCGCGTGTAGGCCGAGCGGGCGGCCAATAGGGATTTCCAGGAGCCGATGGCCTGTTCTATGGGCTGCAGGGCGCGTGATAAAATAATGGAGCCGGCGATCATGCCCCCCGGAGTCAACTCATAGCCGATGACCAGATAGCCGCCAACCCCCAGCATGGCCACCTGCAGGATGAGCCGGCAGAGCTTGGAGGTTGCCAGGATAACCCCGGCCCGGCCGCTGGCCACCATCTGCTGCTGCAGCGCTTCCTGGTTGTCGCTCAGCCAGCGGCGCGTGATGCCCGGCATCATCCCCATGGCCTCGATTACCTCGGCGTTGCGGGCCGCGGCCGCGGTTTTGCGCAGGGCCCTGACGTTTTGCTCGTTGGCCGCCTTCAAGGGTCGGCGCGTGGCCAGTTCGTTGGCCACCGCCAGGGCAAACAACAGCACGGCGCCGATGACCGCAATGATAAACAGCACCGGGTGCAGCAGATAGATCACAAACAGGTAGACCGGCACCCAGGGTGAGTCGAACAAAGAAAATATCCCCGGGCTGGCCACGAACTGGCGCACCTGGGAGACATCCCGCAAGGCCTGCACCCCATAGGCTTGTGACTGCAGCTGCTGGCTGATGGCCGGCGGCAGCACTTTCGGGCCCAGGCGGTTCTCCAGCCAGGCGCTCATGTGCACCAAAATGCGTGAGCGGCTAAAGTCCAGGGCCGCCATCACCACCAGGGCCCCGGCGGCCGCGATGCTCAGGTAGATGAGGGTTTCGTGGCTGCGGCTCACCAGCACCCGGCCGTAAATTTGCAGCATGTAAAGCGGCACCGTGAGCATCAGCACGTTGACAAACAGGCTGACGACAGCCACCGCCAGGAGCACGAAACGGCACTTTTTGGTGGCGTCTTGTAGTGGAGATGTGTTTTTTTCGTTCATAGCTAAATGCCTAATGGTTCAGGGTTATTCAATTTTGGATTGCGGATTGCGGATTGCGGATTTGTTGATTCGCTGCGCTCAATCCGATTTAACAATGTTTCAAGGTTTAAGGTTTCGGGTTTCAGTGTTCAGAGCTGCCGCCGATGGCCACGATTGTTCAGTCGAATCGAAAGAGAAACTCTGAAAAAGCGAATAACGAATATCGAACAAGGAATAACGAATATCGAAGTAAGGTATTCTATCATTAATATTTTTGACAACAGACTGAGCGCAGCCTGCGGCTCGTAGGGATTGTAGCGCCTACGCCTCGGAGAGCGAATCCACACTTCATCATTCGAAATTTCTTGTTCGATATTCTGCGGGCTTTTGGTCACGTCTTTAGCGTGATTCGCTTTTAACTTCGTGGCGTTTATACCGGCTTAGAATTTTGAATTTAGATCATTGTGATTTGCCCTTCGACCAAGCTCAGGGTGGTGAGCTTGTCGAACCATTGGTGATTTGTGTTTTGCTATTTGATATATTTTATTGCTGACACCTGAAACCTTCTCTCGAAACCGGATAAGGCACCGGAGCCAGATCGCCCCGGTGCCTGCTGCAGATCCTAACTGAACGAAAAGTCGTCCGCCTCGAGCCCGGTGACCCCGACCAGGGTAAGGGTGCCGCCGGATTCTCCGTCGGTCTGGCCGCCGAGGTCGATGACGGTATTTCCCACATCGACGGATACATGCGCATCGCCGTCGTCCAGCACGCCGTTGGTGTTGGTGTCCAGATCGGAGAAGGTGTCCAGGCGCTCGCCGTATTCCTCGAAGGCCAGCGTGTCTTCGTCCGGGTTGAACAGGCGGATGGTGTCCTGGCCCGAATCGCCGTCGGCGGTCCTGTACACGAAAGTGTCGTATCCGCTGCCGCCGATGAGCGCGTCGTTGCCACTGCCGCCGCTCAACTGGTCGTCGCCGGAACCGCCTGCCAGGGCATCGTCGCCGGCGCCGCCCTCCAGCACGTCGTTACCGCTGCCCCCACCCAGGATGTCGTCATCGCCACCACCGTCAAGGGTGTCGTCACCGCTGCCACCGGCCAGGATATCGTCGCCGACTTCGCCGTCGATGGTGTCGTCGCCGCTGCCGCCGGTCAGGGCGTCGTCACCGGCAGCACCGCTGAGCGAATCGTCGCCGTTGCCGCCCTGCAGAATATCGTCGCCATCGGTGCCATCGAAGACCTCGTCGGCGTCATTGCCTCCGTCGTCATCCAGGATGTTCGCCACCCCCTGGCCGTCGGCGATGACATCGTTGACCGGGTTCGACAGGTTCACGAAGAACGACTCGTTCGGCTCGACCGCGCCGTCGCCCGTGATCGGCACCCGGACCTCCTGCACTGTCTGGCCGGGGGCAAAGGTCAGCGTGCCGCTGACGGCGGTGTAGTCCGACCCCGCGGTGGCGGTGCCGTCTGCGGTGGCGTAGTCCACCGTGACCGGCTCGGCCACCGGGGTCGACAGGCTCACGGTGAACACCGCCTTCGTCACGGTGCCAGTGTCCCCTTCGGTCAGCTGCACGTCGCTGATGTAGATGGAATTGCCGTCCTCGAAGATGAAGTCGTCGGCGGTAAGGGGTACCAAGGAATTCACGAGAATGATCTGGTTACCACGCGCGCCGTATTCACCAATTTCCGTCTCAGAATCCCTGCTGTCGTACTTGATGTCGAAAGCGCCATAATGAGTATTGTAATCCGAGAGGTCGATCCTGTCCTCACCTTTGGTGAAGTCAATGATATCATCATCGCCGTTTTCGCCAACGAATAGGAAGATGTCGTTGCCCGCACCGCCAATTAGCTGATCGTCGCCCGCACCGCCGTCGATGGTATCGCTGCCGCCACCGCCATCGATGGAGTCCTTACCGCCCAGGCCATTGATCGAGTCATCGTTATCTGAGGGAGTGCCGCCGATTACGCCCACGGAGACCCCGCTCGGAAGGATGACGTCGTCGTCCTCAGTACCGAAGATTCCCTCGGGAGCGTCGTCGTCTAGGATTGTCCCTATGGCCGTATCTTCAGTAACATTCGCATTTGTCCCGGCTGAGATTGTCACACTGAACTCTTCGATAGGCTCAATCTCCGAGTCCCCTTGGACTTCAATGGTGATATCCTCCTTTTGGGAATCGGCTGGAAACTCCAGGGTCCCGGAAGGAAAGGTATCAGAGACAAAGTCATCAACATTTGCCGGTGCCAAGCCGCTGGGTGTAACCTCCCAGTTCACCGTCGAGGGCTCGCCCAAGTTATTCCCTTTGCGCGTGACTGTGAAAGTGAACTGGCTGCTTCCTTCATTGCCCTCTGCTTTGGAGGCATCGCTTGGTTCAATAGACAGATCCGGCGGCTGGGGATCGTCATTCTTGATCGTCCCTGTGGCCGTTGGCACGCTGATGGTAGCGTTTTCCTGGTTGGATAGGGTCACCGTGAACCCTTCGTTGTCCTCAAACTCTGTGTCGCCCTGGACATCGATGACAATGTCCTTCGACTTTTCCGTAGGGGCGAACGTCAGGGTACCGGAGGGGAAGTTATCAGAGACAAAGTCTTCGACACTTGCCGGTGTCGTGCCGGTCGGCGTGACCGTCCAGTCCACCGTTGTCGTCTCGTTCAGATCTTCATCAGTGCCTGTACGGGTGACCGTGAAGGTGAACGGGGTGGTATCGCTGTCGCCCTCGTCATTCTCGACAGGGCTCGGCCCAATTGACAGATCGGGTGCAAAGTCGTCGTTAGAGATGAACGCATCGGCACTCTTATCCCCGTCTCGGATTTCCGCATTGCCCCTGATCGCGGTCAGCGTCAACCTGAACTCTTCGTCGAGTTCGGGGTCTGTATCGCCCTGGGCAAAGAAGGAGATCTCCTTTTGCTGATCACCACCAGGCTCGAAGTCAACCGTACCGGAGAACAGCGTACCCTCGACAAAGTCCGCGCCGTCAGCGTCAGCGGCACCGCCCTCGATTCCTGTCACCGTCCAGTCGACCGACACAGCCTCGTTCACGTTGTTGCCGGTAGCGGTGGAGATCGTAAAGACGTACTCCGTGGAGCCCTCATTGCCCTCTAACTGGGGTTGAGGTTCAGGGGGGCTAACAAACACCTGAACCGGAAGGTCATCGTCATAGATGGTGCCATACGCCCCGAATAACGGGCCGAGTATCCCTTCCGTCGGGTTTGACAGAGTCACGTTGAACAGTTCCCCCCCCAGGATTTTCCGCACGCGTGTCGCCTACGACGTTGACGGTAATATCCTTTCTCTCATCGCCAGGCTCGAACGTCAGCGTACCCGAGGGAAACACGCCGTCGACGAAGTCATTGCTCTTCGCCATCATGAAATCCTTACCTCCTGTCACTTGCCAGTCCACCGTCGTGCGCACCTTCAAGTTGCCCGCGCGCAAGACCGGGTAGGTATAGGCTGTCAGTCCCTCATCGCCCTCGATTTTCTCGAATCCATCATTGAGCGAATCCGGATCAAACGACAGAACCGGTGGTGTGATATCGTCGTCCAGGATGACCAATTCCCCTCTGTCGGTGTCATAGGCTTGTGAGCCGTCGCCGATACTCGCGTTGTCGTCGGGATTGAACACCCTCACCCAAAGGCTCTCACTGGGCTCGATCTCGAGGTCGCCCAAGACGTTGACGGTGATCTCCTGTTGCGTACCCCCAGGCGCGAAGTCCACCGTACCGGACAGCGGGCCCGTCAAATCATTCTCGTCAGCCGTCGAGTTAGCGAAGTCGACCTCCCACTCAACTGACGACGGCTGGCTCATGCGCACCGGATCGCCCTCGCGTGAGACCGTGAAGGTAACGGCTTGGGATCCCTCATCGCCTTCGAACAGCGGCGCCGGAGAACCCCTCTCTCCAATATAAACCTCCGGCAGCGCGTCGTCATTCCGGACAGTCGCGGTGACCTGCGCCATGCGGAGGCTGGTGTTCGGGGGCAAACCTTCGGATTTGAGGCGGAGCGTGAACTTCTCGTCTTCCTCGATCACGTAGTCGCCGAGAATCTCCACCCATACCGTCTGCTCGAGAACATTAGGAGCAAAGCTAACCGTGCCCGTAGTAACCTGCTCTGGGTCCAAATCCGTTGCGAAATCTATGGGGTTGGGCTCCGTCGTTACCAGCTCCCACTGCACATCGAGCGACTCCTCGGTCTTGCCGGTGCGCGTGACATTGAACGCGAAGAAGGTGGACTCGGCGCTGTCGGGGTCACCTTCCGACCATGAGTATATGTTGTCCTCGAGGTCGACGTTAACCTGCTGGTCGTCGTTTTCGATCTCGCCGATGGCCGTAGCTTGCGCGGGGTCGATTGAGACGTTGGGGCTCGGTTCTGTAAGGGATACCTCAAAGGTCTCGTTGCCCTCGAAATCAAAATCGCCGGCAACGTTGATGGTGATCGACTTCTCCGCCGGGTCTCCGTCCTCGAACTCCAGGGTATCCTCAAAGTCTTGCCCAGGGACGAAGTCACTCTCGTCGGTGGTGGTGTTTTTCAGGGTGTATTTAACCGTAGCCGTGCCTGTGAAGTTTTCGCTGCGCGTAACCGTGAAGGTGTAGGGGGTCTGGTCCCCGCTGTCTCCCTCTATCAGGCTTTTCGATGGGGGAGAGATCGTCAGGCGCCCGGTATCGTCATCGAGGTTGGTGCCAAGGACTTCAGGAGACTCCAGGGTAGTGCCCCCGGTATCCTCTGGGGGCAGGCTGAGCTCGACCTGGAAGTCCTCATCGAACTCGGCGACGGTATCTGTCTTGGCCTGGAAACTGAAGCCAATGGGCGTGTCTTGCCCGTTTTCCCCGGGGGCGAAGGTCACTGCCCCTGCGGGCAGGGCGTCGTCAATAAAGTCCTCGGCATCGACCGGGTTGTCTGCACCTTCCCTGGGCTTCACCGCCCAGCTCACCGTCAGCGCTTTATCGGTATCACCGGTGCGCACGAGCTGGTAGCTAAAGGTCGCTGCTGTATCCGGGCTGTCGCCTTCGACTACTTCGAGCGCCAAGGACGGGTCGATCAGCACCGACGATTCATCGTTATCGATGGTCGCCACGGCCTCTTTTTGACCCAAGAAGGCGTTGTCAGGGAATTCGTCATCCTTAATTCGCAATTTGAAGAACTCATCTTTTTCTAACTCGGTATCTCCATGAATACCAACCGTCACCGTCTTCTCGGTGTCGCCGGCGAGAAAGCTAACCATGCCCGTGATATCCTGGCCCTCGACAAAATCCTGGGAGCCTGCAGGGTCCGCCTCTGTCGCCACCAGATCCCATTTCACATCGAGCGACTCGTCGGTCTTACCGGTACGACTGATCACGAACTCAAACTGGGTGGGCGTTTCCCCAGGCTGACCATCACCCTCCGGCAGTACCGGCTCCACAAGCGCGACATTGACCTGTTGTTCGTCGGTGACGATCGTCCCCTCGACCTCACTAGGCTCACCGATGGTGCCGTTTGACACCTCCAGCACCTTTACGATAAAGCGCTCGTCAGGCTCGAAACTTCGATCGCCGACTACGTTTATGGTCTCCGTGGCCGTTGTCTCATTGCGTTGAAAAACGACCTTTTGCTGGAACGGCAGGGTATCGGCCCCTCCTCGTATAACGAAGTCCTCTCCTTCCGCACTATCTTCTACACCCGTGATGCCCTCGATGCTCAGAATGACAGTCGTTTTCTGCGCGAGGTCGTCCTCGTTGTCGCTGGTGCGGTTCAGGGTGATCGTGACCGGGGTGGTGGTTGCTACGTCACCTTCGATCACGGAGCCGACCGGTTCGATGGTGACGACCGGCCCCTGCGGCGGCGCCGCGTCGTCGTTCTCGATCGTGCCAGTCGCCGTTGCCTGGCCGAGCGTGCCGAGGGTGGGATTAGATAGGGTGACCGTGAAGGTCTCATTCCCTTCCACGAGGGCGTCGCCTAGGACCCCGAGGGTCAAGTCGGTGCTCGTTTCATTCGCTGGAATGGTGACCTGGCCGTTCGCCGTTTGACTTAGTGGGAAGTCGCCGGAATTGGCCTCGCCACTCAGTGAGATCGCCCAGTCCACCGTCACTTCATCGGTCGTGTCGCCCGTGCGGCTCACGGTGAAGGTGAAATCGGTGGTTCCCTCGTTGCCCTCCGCCTGCGAGTGGTCCGCAATCGACACCTCTGGCGGCGGCAGCACATCGTCGTTTTCAATGGTGCCGGTGGCCGTTGCCTGGCCGAGCGTGCCGACGGTGGGATTAGATAGGGTGACCGTGAAGGTCTCATTCCCTTCCACGAGGGCGTCGCCTTGGACTTGGAGGGTCAAGTCGGTGCTCGTTTCATTCGCTGGAATGGTGACCTGGCCGTTCGCCGTCTGACTTAGTGGGAAGTCGCCGGAATCGGCCTCGCCACTCAGTGAAATCGCCCAGTCCACCGTCACCTCATCGGTCGTGTCGCCCGTGCGGCTCACGGTGAAGGTGAAATCGGTGGTTCCCTCGTTGCCCTCCGCCTGCGAGTGGTCCGCAATGGACACCTCTGGCGGCGGCAGCACATCGTCGTTTTCAATGGTGCCGGTGGCCGTTGCCTGGCCGAGCGTGCCGACGGTGGGATTGGATAGGGTGACCGTGAAGGTCTCATGCCCTTCTACGAGGGCGTCGCCTTGGACCTGGAGGGTCAAGTCGGTGCTCGTTTCATTCGCTGGAATGGTGACCTGGCCGTTCGCCGTTTGACTTAGTGGGAAGTCGCCGGAATTGGCCTCGCCACTCAGTGAGATCGCCCAGTCCACCGTCACCTCATCGGTCGTGTCGCCCGTGCGGCTCACGGTGAAGGTGAAATCGGTGGTTCCCTCGTTACCCTCCGCCTGCGAGTGGTCCGCAATGGATACCTCTGGCGGCGGCAGCACATCGTCGTTGACGATCCTGCCGCCCACCTCTTCGAGCTGTAGGAGGGTGCCGGCAGGGGCGCTCGCGGCCAGGCTGAGTTCGACCTGGAACTGCTCATCGGGCTCCACCGCGCTGTCGGTGCTGGCCGCGAAGGTTATCGGTGTGTTCGCCTCCGAAGCGCCGGCTTCGAACGTAACCGAACCGTTCGGCAAGCTGCCACCGAAGTCATCGACATCCACCGCAAAATCCCCTTGCGGGGTCACCTGCCAGTTCACCGTCAGTTCCTGATTCAGGTCCCCCTCGCGCGTGAGCGTGTAGGAGAAGGTTGCCGGATTCCCCCCGGGGTTGCCCTCGTCAAAGGCCTGGGCCAGCGAGGGCGAGATAAACACCGTCGTCGGGTCATCGTTGCTGATGGTCGCCACCGCCGAAGCGGTGCCCAGGGTGGTGCCCGCTGGCAGGCCGTTGGCGTCCAGTGTCAGCGTGAACTGCTCATCGGCCTCGACGGCGCTATCGCCGGCGATAAACACGCTGACGGTCTGTTGCTCCTCGCCCGCGTCAAAGTTCACCGTGCCCGCAGTCAGCTGCCCGGGGGCCAGATCATTGACTTCGGCCGGGTCGGTCCCGGCCACCTGTATTTCCCAGCCCACCGACAATTCCGCACCGGTTTCGCCGCTGCGAGTGACCACGAAATCGAATTGGGTTGGCGTGTCGCCGGGATTGCCCTCGGGCAGTACCGCCTGGGCCAGCGCCACAGATACTTGCTGATTAGATGTTGCCATGATAAGCCCTCCTTTTGCTTGTTGGTCCGCTATTAGTTATTGAAGATCCAACGATTTTGGATTTTGGATTTTGGATTTAAGGTATTCTATCGATTTTAAAAAGACGGAGCGGAGCGATACCACAAATCCGCAATCCGAAATCCGAAATAGATATCACTCCATCACTCCACCACAATTCAGAAACAAATCACAAAATACAAATCCCAAACAATAACCAATGAACAAAATTCCAATGTTCGAAACAACAGCCGGGGAGCTGCATCGCGGTTGTGCAGTTGTTTTGGTCATTGTTTATTGGAGATTGATATTTGTTTGTCATTTGGTCCTTGTGATTTGGGATTTGTTTGTCATTTGGTTCTTGTGATTTGGAATTTATTTGTAATTTGGTACTTGTATTTTGGGATTTTTCAGTTTTCTGTCTTCTGACATCTGTCCTCCGTCTATCAATATCTGCCTTCTGTCTTCTGACATCTGCCTTCTGTCTTCTGACACCCGACACCCGACACCCGACACCCCTCTCTGTCCTGACACCCGAAACCCGACACCCGAAACCTCAATCAGTCCTGAAACCAAACTCCAAACTTATCGAGGACGAGGACGAGCACGAGGACGAGGACGAGGTAAAATCGTCAGCCCAGACCGAAGATGTCATCTCCCGTAAGAGACGTGACCCCCAGCAGTTCGATGCTAAAATCTGCCATGCCGTCACCGTTGATGTCGCCTTCCAGAAGTCCGTCTGAGGCGTCGTGGACAAAGCGCAATTCGCCGGCGCTGCCGCTGAACGCGTCGTTGCCAACGAAAATGAATTCGTCATGTTCTGCTGTGCCGCTGATTGCGTCGATACCGGAGACGTCGATCCGGTCGCCCTGCATTGCATTGAAATCGAACACCAGGTCCGGTACCGACGGAGGCGATCCCGCGGCATCATCAAATTCAAAGCGGTCCGCACCCATGCCGCCGGTGAGCTGATCGGTGCCGCCGCCGCCGGTCAATTCGTCATTGCCGTCCCCGCCGATCAGGATATCGTCGTCCTCGCCGCCGCTGAGTGCGTCGTCGCCGCTGCCGCCGTCCAGGATGTCGTCACCGCTGCCGCCTCCCAGCGTGTCCCTGCCGGCCTCGCCCTTGAGGATGTCGTCACCGGAACCGCCACTGATGATGTCGTTCCCTCCGCCGCCGTTGACGGTATCATCCCCGGCGTTGCCGAACACCACATCGGCCTTGTGAGTGGTCCCGTTGAGGGTGCCGGGCGCGGTTCGGATGTCAGCCGGAAAAACGAACTTCACATCGATGATGTCGTCGCCCGCGGTTCCGAAAACGGTCGCCCCGGGCACGGTGTCAGTTTGGCGCGCCTCGGTCGGATCGTCTCCATTTCCCCCTCTGTCCGTAGAATTGTCGCTGCCGCCGGCGTCATCCTGGCCATCTTCCTCGCCGGGTTCTGTGCTGCCTTTTGAGGTTGAGCTCACACTGCTTGGGGGGGGCGACGGCCGGGATGACGTCAATCCCGACGCTCCCGAATCGGAGTCGTCCTCTCCATTGATGCCGGAACTTAGCGGGAAACTAATATAGTCCGGCCGGGCGTCAAGCCCGGGACCGGCGGCACGCTCGCCTGGGTCCGACCCTAAGGAAAATTGCTCTTCGGGCAGCACCCCGTTACCGGACCGATTGAAGCGTCCACGAAGGCCCAGGGGGCCTGATTTCAACGACGGAACCCGGCTTGCGGCAGTGCTCCCGTTGCCGGGCAAATCGGCCAGAATATCGACAACCGGATCTTCGATGATTGGTTCAACAATTTTTTCAATGATCCTTGCCATCAGTTTCTCTTTTCACGGTTGCGATTCCGGTTGATTCGTCTTTTAGACCCATGGGCGCTGCCCCCAACGGGAATGCAGCAAGTAAATCGGGTCTTTTCTCCTGGTGGGGTCCTTCTTTACTCTATTAGGGTTCAAAGGTTCTGCGTTACTCAATTTCGGATTGCGGATTGCGGATTGCGGATTTATTGATTCGCTCCGCTCTATCCGATTTAACAATGGTTCTGGGTTCTGGGTTCAGGGTTCCGAGTTCTGAGTTCTGAGTTCTGACCGCTGTCATCTGACCTCTGACCGCTGACCTCTGACCGCTGTCATCTGTCCTCTGCCATCTGTCTTCTGTCATCTGTCTTCTGACCTCTGTCTTCTGACCTCTGTCCTCCGCTCTCATTGCTGTGAGCTATGAGTTTTTTTTCTTCCTCACCTTCACACCTTCTCAGCCTCTCACCTTCTTTCCTTTGTCCTCTGTCTTCTGGGTTCTGGCTTCAAGCAGAAAAAAATGTGCCGCCATTTTGAACCACCGCCACCGCCTTTATTAAATTCTCGGCTGATGAACGCTTTAGAATGTAACCGGATGCCCCGCAAGTTTTACATTCTTCCATTACCGCCCTTCCTTCATGGATGCTTAAGACGATAAACTTTAGCTTGGGATCATATCGATTCAGCAGGTTTGCCACGTTCTGCGCCCCGGTAACAGGCATCTCCAGATCCACAACGACAAGGTCCGGGCCGAATCGGTTCAACGTCTCTAACAGTGATTTCTCATCGGATACCATAACGACAGTGTCGAACAGCGTTTCCAGCAAATTCCGTATGCTTTCCGTCAAAGCCGGATGTCTGTCTGCTAAAAGCACACTGGTCTTTTTAAGGTTTCCCTGCATAGATTCAGCACTTTGAACCCGGAAAATCTGAATAATGGTTCAGATATCGTTGATCGGTTAAGTGGCTGTAAATATGGATTTATCCCATATTTACGAAATAAATGGACACTTCCCGTTTCAACAGAGAGGACAATTAGGACACAGATGAACGCGGATTAAAAAGGAAGTATGTTTTGCCTTCGACGAGAAAGGACACCTAACAGGCAGCTACGTATGTCTGGACATGGTTCCGCCGCCGGGCGATTTGCACCAATCTGCGGATCTGTGCAAAACTGTGTCCCCAAAATCTTTAAATAAAAATCGTAACATTCTGTAATTATACATATAATTTACCTAATAAACCATTCAACGAGGTGTCGAATTCACTCGCTGCATTGGATATATAAAGCGACTGGGGTAATGATTAAATCCCACGTCCCGCGAATCACAGCGTAAAAATATTGCGGCATCCGGTCAATTCGTAAATCTACGCAATTTTTTCGAAATTATTACGCAAATGTGATGGCGGAAATTACGTATACCGGTTGTCATAAATAAGTTCTGTTTCATTCAGCATGCGAAGCAGCAGCCTATTATTTTAGAGACGATTTTTCCTGCAACAAATGACAACCGCTATAATTAGGACAGGAGGGATAGGTAGATACCCGGGTCCAGCTTCCGGCCCGTAGGGCCTATAGCTCGGAGGGAGGGCCTGGCTTTAGTGCACCTCGGAGGGGCCGGCATTGGTGGACCCCAGCTTCCGGCTCGTAGAGCCTACAGCTCGGAGAGAGGGGTACAGTTTACTTTAGGCTCTGCATGGAATGATGGAATAGTGGAACAATGGAATATTGGGTATTAAAAGCGGATTATGGTCTGATTTCAATTTCTGGTTCCTGCAACCATCATAAGATCAGGCATCATTCCGCGAAACCCATTGTTCCAACATTCCAGTATTCCAGTGTTCCGCCGCATGCATGCACGGCAGAGCCATCTATATCTGAGCCCCGAAGCGGGATCATAAACGACTGGCCCAGCTTCCGGCCCGCAGGGCCTACAGCCCGGAGGGAGGACCAGGTTTTCTAAATTTAAATAAAAGTGATACCCTGCTTAATGGCATATTTGACCAGGTCAGCAGTGGTTTTAAGCTTAAGTTTCTGCATCATATTATATTTATGCCTCTCGACTGTCCTTGCGGAGATGCACAGGATGTCGGCGATTTCTTTGTTTGAATGCCCCTCTGTTATAAGCTGTAGGATCTCTTTTTGCCGACCGGTCAGGTTTTGTTTGAGTACCTTCTGCAGGGGGTCTAATTTCTTATAGAGCCTGCGCATAAACTTAAAATTGATCAGAATAAATTACAAAATTGTAGGTCCAACATTTTAAATTTGGTCAATGTTCTTTGAAAAATTGGTTAAAGCAGCAATCTGCTGTGCTTCAGGTTA
>Ga0209149_1000089_pt1 | contig 40244 bp, 32 predicted proteins | sample WorMetTyACAVOLI2_FD_187423 | JGI IMG/M metagenome (GOLD analysis project Ga0209149, IMG submission 187423) | Marine gutless worms symbiont microbial communities from Max Planck institute for Marine Microbiology, Germany - Olavius algarvensis... ... | reverse complement strand
TAACCTGAAGCACAGCAGATTGCTGCTTTAACCAATTTTTCAAAGAACATTGACCAAATTTAAAATGTTGGACCTACAATTTTGTAATTTATTCTGATCAATTTTAAGTTTATGCGCAGGCTCTATAAACCAAATGGTTAAGGGTAACAGGTATAAGGTGTATGGTTTAGGGTATAAGGTTAATGGTCGAAAGACTTTAGTATAAAAGTCTACTGTAACAACATCCATCTTCTAATCTCATAATCCAGAGTAAGACTGGATTCCTTCCTCGTTGCCTATTGCTTAAAGCCTTATACCCTATACCTTACACCCTAAACCTGATACATTTATTTTCCAGCATCGAGCATCCAGCATCCAGTATCCAGTATCGAGCATCGAGCATCCAGCATCCAGCATCCAGTATCGAGCATCGAGCATCCAGTATCGAGCATCGAGCATCGAGCATCCAGTATCGAGCATCGAGCATCCAGCATCCAGTATCGAGCATCGAGCATCCAGTATCCAGTATCTAAAATTGGGTTTCCAATATATCTCCGTAAGCTTCTTTCAGTACCCCAAAAACCCCCCTGGCCGTCTTCTTGGTGAGAACATCCTGCATAAACGCCTGGGTGTCTCTGTAGCTCAAAGTCCGAATTACCCGCTTGATGTTCGGGATCGATTGCGGGTTCATACTCAGCTCATCCAGACCCAGACCCAGAAGAAAAGGGACGTGATGGGCCGCAGAAGCCATTTCACCGCACATATATATATCGATGCCCTTGCTTTGGGCCACATCGGCAACCTGTTTCAACAGGCGGATAACGGCCGGATCCAGCGGCTGATAGAGATGGGCCACATTCGGATTCAGCCGGTCAATGGCCAGGGCATACTGAATTAGATCATTGGTGCCGATGCTGAAGAAGTCGGCCTTATCCGCCAATAAATCGGCCAGCACAACGGCCGAAGGAACTTCGATCATAATTCCGATTTTAATGTCGCGATTGTACGGCAGCCCATCTTTTTCCAAAGATTCGGCGGCCTGGTCCAATAATTTTCTGGCCTCACAAATTTCAAAATAAGCCGAAATCATGGGGAACAGGATGCGGACATGGCCAAATGCCGCCGCTCTCAATATGGCGCGCAGTTGGGTCAGGAAGACATCCGGTTTTCTCAGGCAGTAGCGGATGGATCGCAGACCCAGCGCCGGGTTGGCCTCATCCTGACCGTTTTGATTGGCAACCGCCTTGTCACCATTTATATCGAGAGTCCGAATCGTCACCGGTTTGGGGGCCATAACTTCGACGACGTCTTTGTATTTTTCGAAAAGCTCCTCCTCGCTTGGAAAAATCGCGCGGTTCATATACTGGAACTCCGTGCGGTACAATCCAATGCCGTCGCCGCCATAATTTTTTACCGAAACAACTTCCTCCGGCAGCTCGATGTTGGCCATGACCTCCAGTTGGATGCCGTCAGTGGTTTCGGCGCTTAGATGACTTTCGCGGGTGATGACCGCCCGATACTGTTCGTAATCGATCTTGCGTTCTTCGTAGTCGACCAGGGACTTTTCGTCCGGGTTGATGATCACTTTACCCTTATTGCCATCCACAATAATGAGATTGTCACTTTTGATGAGCTGGGTGGCAGATTTGAGCCCGACGACGGCCGGTATCTCCAGGGCCTGGGCCACGATCCCGGTGTGCGAGGCCTTGCCCCCGCGATCCGTGATAAAGCCCATGATTTTTTCCAGGTTGATCTGGCTGGTGTCGGCCGGGGACAGATCCCGGGCAACCAGAATGACCCGTTTGTCAATATCCGCAATTTTCTCGGCTTTGGCGCCGACCAGGTTGCGCATGATGCTGTCGGACACATGGACGATGTCCGAGGCGCGCTCTTTCAAATAAGCGTCGGCCATTCCGAGAAAAACCGCTTTCAGGTTGGACACCACCCGCTTGAGGGCCCATTCGGCATTAATTCCGTCGGATTCAATAATTTCAATGGTCTTGCCGTAGAGCATTTTGTCTTTGAGCAAAGCTAAATGGGTTTCGAGAATATGGGCACGCTGCAGCTCCTCCGGGCTGTGATCGATGACAGTGCGTATTTCATCCCGTGCCTTTTTAACCGCTGCTTTAAATCGCTTGATTTCGCCTTGCAGCTTTTTCGTTTCGATATAATAGCGTGCGACAATATCCACGCCTTCCTTGTCGACCATGTAAGCTTTGCCGATACAGATACCGGGAGACGCATTGATGCCTTTCAGAATGAGTTCTCCAGACGGTTGTGACATATTTAATTATTCCCCAAACCCGTTATCAACGAGATCGACAATCGCATCTAAGATATCGGTGTCCACAGCGTCCTCGATGACAATCCTTATTATTGTACCTTTTTCGCAGACCAGCGTTAAAATATCCATGATGCTGGATGCGTCAGCCTTTTCTTCATTTTTCACCACCCAGACATTGCCTTTGGAATGCCTGGCAATTTCGGCAATGCTTGCTGCAGAGCGTGCATGCAGGCCCAGCTCATTTTTGATGGTTGCCGATTTATGCAATGCCTGGGCTTTCTTTGCCATTAAAAACCTACGATAACTAATCAAAAACCATATTTTTGTCAATTCCAAAATATTGACTTGAAAGATAATGGTTGTTAAGTTTTTTGCAACTATCTTTAATCTATTGTTGCATAAATTCGTAAACGATACCAGCCGAACCGAATCTGGTAAATAATAAGTACTCGAAATGCCGGCTATTATAAGCGGTTTCGGTGGGCGCAGCCCACCCTACGATGAGAAGTTTTTGCTGCGTTCGATTGATGGTTCCAGAAATTCGAAGCTTGGAATCGTTCTGGGGCAGGGCAACCACTTTTATTTTGTCGCAGAAAACCTGGTCCTCCCTCCGGGCTGCAGGCCTACGGGCCGGAAGCTGGGCCAGGTCAGAGCCCCTCGGCTATGCCGTGAATCTGCTGCAAGCGGGAGCGGAATGATGGAATATTGGAATGATGGAATGCTGGGTTTAGTGGACTGAGATCTTTTTTTATAAGGACGGCACGGATCAGTTCGTAAAATCAGACCGTCATCCGCTTTGTATTTCCAATATTCCATCATTCCATTATTCCATTGGGAGTCTAAGATGAACTTCACCCCTCTGGGGTGAAATTAAAGCCGGGTCCTCTGGGCCCTGATCTTTACTCAACAAATCAAGGGGGATGAAAATGTCCGAAAACACCCTGATCTTCGGCAAAGATGCCTGACCGTATACCCGGGCAGCTCGTGCAGCGTTTGCCAAAGAAGGCCGGCCGTTCGAATACTACAACGTTATCAAAGAGCCTGATCGTCTTGACACCATGCTGAAGTATTCTAAGGGCGCTCGCAAAGTCCCGGTCATCGTCGAGGGTCGACAGGTGACCATCGGGTTTGAAGGCAAGACCTGAGGATTGTGATAGTTCGGCCGGAGGCCGAAGCTGGATACTTGATGCTGGAAGCTGGATACTTGATGCTGGATGCTGGATACCTGATGCTGGATGCTTGATGCTGGATACTGGATACTTGATGCTGGATGCTGGATACCTGATGCTGGATGCTTGATGCTGGATACTGGATACAGGATTCCGACTTTAAGATACGGATAACTGAATACTGATCACTGAAAACTGATCGCCGATCACCGCTCACTGTTTACCACAAATCTTCAATTTTCAATCGACACGGGGCCCCATGCCGGCGCTTCCGGTCCTGTACATTACATAGGAGTCAATCCATGACCTTATCAGATACATTCCAGGCGCTCGTGGTTAGAGAGACCCAGGATAAACAATTCGTGCGATCCATCGAACAGAGGAGAATCGATGATCTGCCACCGGGAGATGTGGTTGTTCAAGTGCTTTATACTTCGTTGAATTATAAGGATGTTCTTTCGGCCACCGGCAACCGGGGGGTCACCCGGAAATATCCTCACACACCCGGCATCGATGCCGCCGGAATCGTGGCCGACAGTGCGCATGATGCATTCGAACCCGGCGATGAAGTCATCGTCACTTCATACGATCTGGGAATGAATACCCCCGGCGGCTTTGGGCAGTACATCCGGGTGCCCGCGGGATGGGTCGTTCCCCTGCCCCAGGGCCTTACGATCCCGGAGGCCATGATTTATGGTACTGCCGGTTTTACCGCCGCATTGTCCGTCTGGAATTTGCTTGAAAACTGCGTGGTGCCGGAAGCCGGCGACGTGCTGGTATCCGGGGCCACCGGCGGGGTTGGAAGCATTGCCGTATCCATATTGGCTAAACTTGGCTTTTCGGTGACGGCTATCAATGGCGTGGTGGATGAAAGCGACTACTTGAGGGAGATCGGTGCCAGGAACGTCATTCCCCTGGAAGAGGCCACCGACACCGGTGGGCGGCCTATCTTAAAAAGCCTGTGGGCCGGCGGCATCGACACCGTGGGGGGTGACATATTGACAACCACCATCAGATCGACCAAATATGGTGCGGCGGTGACCTGCTGCGGTAATGTGGCATCGGCCGATTTGCCCTTGAACGTTTATCCGTTCATTCTGCGGGGGGTCAGGCTGATTGGTATTGATTCCCAGAATTGTTCGATGGCGGTCCGGCGGATAATCTGGCAGAAGATTGCATCCGAATGGAAACTCGACCGGCTGCCAACGATTACGACGGAAGCGTCCTTCGAAGGGCTAAACGACAAAATCGATTTGATGCTGCAGAGAAAGCATCTTGGACGCACAATAATTAAGATGACAGAGGACGGATGACAGAGGACTGAATACAGAAATACGAAGCCGGAAGTGGGCCTTCGACGAGCTCAGGCGAGACAAAGTCGGAATTCGGAAGTGGAAATGATGGAGGTCGCTTCGCTCCGGCGTTTATAATCTACCCATAATTTTGTGGGATAATATTGTTGTACTCTGTCTTTTTTAAATGACAGAATTCCTTTTTAGGCCGATTTGCCGAACTGGCGTTGGTTGCCCTGGACAAGGCCAAACTCTATGCCGATGTGCGGCGGGAACTGGCGGAACGTAAGCGGACCGAGGCCATCCTGCGCGAAAGCGAACAACGCTACCGCCTGCTGCTTGAGGCATCTATTAGCTATTACAAATTTGGTGTTTATTTGCTTGACTAAAGAGGTGATATCCGATAGATAGCGTTCCATGAAATGAATTAGGTTCATAATCTATCTGAAAGTCGGTTTTAATTATACTTGGGGGGAGTTAGAGTCGCATATAGGCGCTGGATTCCGGTTAAAAATCTTCTGATCTAAATCCACCGTATGCACATGTTCAAAGGGGTGCCTGCAGCCAAGCCGACGCCGATACTGTGGATTGAAAAGGTCTACTATTGCAGGCCTTTTTTGCGTTTTAGCATCAAGACTCGAATATTACCGATCACTATGGAAAAATTGGCCATATCAGATGTCACCTTGTCGTTTGGCGGACTGAAGGCGCTGTCCGGTGTCAGCCTGGAGATTCAACCCGGTCTGATCACTTCTATTATCGGTCCCAACGGGGCCGGCAAGACAAGCCTGTTGAATTGCATTTCCGGATTTTATCATCCGACGTCGGGCGATATTTATTACGGCGATCATAAACTCAATAAAGCGTCGCCCCACCAGGTTTCCAACATGGGAATTGCGCGGGCGTTTCAGAATATTGAATTGTTCAGCGGCATGACGGTCCTGGATAACCTCATGCTGGCCCGGCATCAAAAGTTGCGCTACAACCTGCTGCATGCGGTTGTCTACTTCGGCAAAGCCTCCCGCGAGGAATCGCAAAACCGGCAATATGTCGAAGAGGTCATCGACTTCATGGAACTGGAGCCGTATCGCAAGCACACGGTGGGCAGTCTCAGCTACGGCATCCAGAAGCGGGTCGAGGTGGCCCGGGCCCTGACCCTGGCGCCGCAACTGCTTTTGCTCGATGAGCCCATGGCCGGAATGAACATCGAAGAAAAAGAGGACATGGTGCGATTCGTCATCGACATCCAAAAAGAGCGCGACGCCACCGTTGTCCTGGTGGAGCACGACCTGGGGGTGGTCATGGACATATCCGACCGCATCTACGTTCTCGATTTCGGGGAGTTGATCGGCTCCGGGACACCGGATGAAGTCGTCAAAATACCCAAGGTGATTGAGGCCTATATTGGAGAAGACTAAAAATAAGGTTTCAGGTGCCAGGTTTCAGGTGTCAGTGTTGAGCCCGGTAACCGGTAAAAAAGCGCAGATCAGATTGAAGAAGAAACCGTGCCATTTTTGACGACGTCGGGCCGGCTAACGTGCCGAACCCGGGCAAAGTGGGATGGGCACGGAGGCTCGCCTATCATGCAAAAATAGTATCGAAATTCAGGAAGTATCATTCAAGAATTAAGGCCGTGGCGCCTTACCTTCCTGACACCCGAAACCTGACACCTGAAACCTATAAAATGTGATAGGTTAATTGCAATTAATTTAACTTCAATGCCACACTTGTTATGGAAAACGAAAACCAACTATTAGAATTCACCATCCCCCAACTGCTGCGCTGGCGGGTTAAGAAGACCGGCGACAAGGTCGCCCTGCGCGAGAAAGATTTCGGCTACTGGAACAACTACACCTGGAATGACTATTACGAGATTGTGCGCAACATCGCCCTGGGACTCGAACAGGTCGGCGTTAAAAAGGGCGATAAACTGGCGCTGATCGGAGACAACATACCCGAGTTGCTGTTCATGGCCCTCGGCGCCCAGTCCATCGGGGCCATTTCAGCCGGTATTTATCAAACCACCCTGCCCGATGAAATTGCCCAACTGATCAATTATATGGACGTGACAGCCGTCTTTTGTGACGACCAGGAGCAGGTGGACAAGCTGGTGGAAGTGCGGGACGAAATTCCCCAGGTGCACAAGGTGATCTATGAAGATCCGCGCGGCATGCGGGACTACCGCGCCGATAACTGGTATCTGTTTATCGAAGACCTGTATGAAATAGGTGAAAAAGCTCACGCCGCAGACCCGAAAAAATTCGATGCTCTCATCGACCAGGGCCACCCGGACGATATCTGCCACTTCTGCTTGACTTCCGGCACCACCGGGCTGTCCAAAGCTTCCATGATATCCCATAGAAATTACATCAACATGGGCATCCAGATCGCCAAGGTCGACAAACTCGAGAATACCGACGAATACCTTTCCTTTTTGCCCTTTGCCTGGATCGGCGAGCAGATGAACTCCTTTGGGGTGGCCATGGCCACCGGTATCACCATCAATTTTCCGGAGTCGGTCGAAACCAGCATGGAGGATCTCAAGGAAATCGGGCCCCACTTCATGTTCGGCGCCCCCCGGATCTATGAAACCATCCGCTCCCAGATATGGCTCAAGATCGATGAGTCATACTGGCTCAATCGCTTGGCATACAACAAATTTATCAAGATCGGTGAAAAGGCCGCCCGCTATCGCATGAGCGGCGAGCCGATGCCCGCATCCCTGAAATTTATGGCCTGGCTGGGCAAGGTCATGGTTACGGACCCGTTGATCAACCAGATCGGGCTGCGACGGCTACGGCGGGCCTACACTGGCGGGGCGGCGCTCGGGCCCGAGCTGTTCACCTTTTATCAGGCCATCGGCGTCAACTTAAAGCAGATTTACGGCCAGACGGAGATCGTTGGCATTGCCTATATGCATCGCGACGGGGACGTGCGGCCCGACACGGTGGGTAAACCGCTGCCCGAGACCGAGTGCCAAATCAGTGAACAAGGCGAGATCCTGTCGCGTTCGCCTTCGGTGTGTGCGGGCTACTATAAGATGGATGATAAATCCGCGGAGCTGTTGGAGGACGGCTGGCTGCATTCGGGGGACGCCGGTTATATCGATGAAAACGGCCACCTGATTGTGATCGACCGCGTGGCCGATGTCATGCACAATAGCCGGGACGAGATGTTCAGTCCCATGTATTTGGAAAACAAGTTGAAATTCAGCCCTTACATCAAAGAGGCGGTTATCTTCGGCAACAAACGAGATTTCGTGGCCGCTTTGATCAACATCGATCCCATCGTGGTGGGAAAATGGGCTGAAGACCGCGGCATATCCTTCACCACCTATATGGATCTTTCCAACAAACCGGAAGTTGCGGAGCTGCTCAAGAAGGCGGTGACCGACATCAATGCCCGGGCCGAAAAAGATCATTTCAAGATCAAGCGCTTTGCCGTTTTGTACAAACTGCTGGACATGGATGACGGTGAGTTGACCAAAACCGGCAAGATACGCCGCAAGTTTGTCATGGAAAAGTACAAGGACCTCTATGATGCTCTGTATGACGAAAGCGTCAGTAAAAAGAAGGTCGAGGCATTTTTCCAGTATCAGGATGGCCAGACCACGACCGTGGAGGCCGAAATGTCGTTTTACACAATGGAAGGGGTTGCATGAGTTATTTTTTCCAACTGGTGATCAGCGGCGTCGTCGTGGGTTCCATCTATGCCCTGTCGGCGCTGGGATTTGTGCTGATCTACAAGTCGAGCCGCGTGCTGAATATCGCCCATGGCCAGATCATTGCTGCGGGTGCCTTTATCACCTATGCGCTGACGGTCTGGGTGGGCATTCACATTGCAGTTTCGTTTATTTTGAGCATGATCATCACCTTTTTTCTGGCCATGAGTGTCGAACGCGTGTTTTTAAGGCGCCTGATCGGTGAACCCATCATTTCGGTGATCATGGTGACCATCGGGCTGATGTCGATTATCGACGGCCTGATTTACATGACTCCTTTTGGAGCGGAAAATTTCTCGTTCCCCGAATTTCTCCCCAAGGAACCGATTGGCTTCTGGGGCGTTTCCATTTCCTGGACCCAGCTGGTCGGCGTGATCGTCACTTTTATTATGATCGGCGGTTTTACCTGGTTTTTTAAAGCATCCACCATCGGCATTTCCATGCGGGCGGTGTCCGACGATCAGTTTGCCTCCATGTCCATCGGCATTTCCGTGCCCAAGGTGTTCGGCCTGGCCTGGGCGACGGCGGGATTGAGCGCGGCGGCCGCCGGCGGCATCATCGGCAATATTACGGGGTTGAATTTCGATGTCCTGCACTCCTTCGGCATCATCGTTTTTCCGGTGGTGATTGTGGGTGGGCTGGATTCCATTTTTGGCGCCATCGTGGCGGGCATCATCATGGGGCTGATCCAGCAGTTTGCAGCCGGCTATCTGGACGGCAACTGGGGGCTTTTCGGTACGGCCGATGTTTTGCCTTATATCATTCTCCTGATCATCTTGTTATTCAAACCCCATGGACTTTTTGGTATCCATGAAATAGAGCGGGTGTAGTGCATGTCTGAAAATCGATGGTTAGCCACGGGTAACTTTTTTACCTCTTATAAAGCGGAGCAGCGCATATTTCTGACAAATGTCGACCGGTTGATATTTGCCGGTTTTATTGTGCTGTTGTTCGTCTGGCCGCTGATGTTCAAGGTCAGCAATAAATACATGCTGGTGATCGACAGCATCCTGATCGCCATGGTGGCGGTCTACGGGCTGAACCTGCTCACGGGATTTGCCGGCCTGATTTCCATCGGCCATGCCGCCTTCGTGGGGGTGGGGGCCTATACCCTGGCGAGTTTTGCCAGGGTGCTGGGAAGCGACCATGTGCTGCTGACCCATTTCTGGCCGCTGATGATTCTGTTGGCCGGCTGCGTGGGGGCCGTGTTCGGCGCCGTCGTGGGGCTGCCCTCGCTGCGGCTCAAACATTTGTACCTGGTGATTGCCACCCTCTCGTTTCAGATGATTTTCCAGTGGGTGATCAACTTTTCGAGATTTTTCGACCAGGGGCAGACAATCGCCATCGGGCGGGTGTTCTGGTTTACCGGCAAGGTGGTCCGCAAGCAGCACTATTTTTTCTGGTACTATGTCACGCTGGTTTTCGTGGTGGTGCTGGGGTTTGCGGTGCGCAACCTGCTGCGCAGCAAGCACGGGCGCTGCCTGGTGGCAGTGCGCGACAATGACCGCGCCGCCGATGCCATGGGCATGCACCCCGGCTTTACCAAGGTGTACGCGTTTGCCCTCTCAGGCTTTTTCGCCGGCGTTGCCGGAGCTCTGCACGCCTACCTTTGGCGCGGGGTGGGTTTCGAGTCGTTTTTGCTGCATCATTCCATTTCATATCTCGCCATGGCCATTGTGGGCGGGATGGGTACCCTGGTGGGGTGCTTTTTCGGGCCGGCGGCCATTTTGATGCTGGAGCTTCAGGTGGAAAACTTCGCAGAATTTGTGGGCCACTATTTCTCGGCCGTGGGGGATGTGGCAACGGCTTTCCGGCCCTTGTCCTTCGGCCTGGTCATTGTGCTGTTTCTGATGTTCGAGCCCCGGGGAATCGCCAATTGGTGGCGGATCACCCGCACCTATTTCAAGTTGTGGCCGTTTCGGTATTAGAGTAAACAGTAGACTGACGTTCGAATGTTCACAATTGATTAACCAAAGCAAAAAGGAGGAAAAAATGAAAAACAAACAAGTCATGTTCATGCTGGTTGCACTGTCTTTTCTGCTGGTATTGGGATTTTCGGCTCAGACCCTGGCTGGAGAAACCTACAAGATGGGTCTGTCCCTGGCGATTACCGGGCCGACATCCGATGTGGGCAACCCCTACTCAAAGGGTGCCGAGGATTATGTCAAATATGTCAATGATGAAAAGCTGCTGGGCGACGACAAGCTGGTGTGCTACATCCGCGATGACGGCTACAAGACCGAGACCACCAAGCGAAACTTTGAAGATTTCCTGGATGAGGAAATCGTGTTTTATCTGAATTACTCCACCGGCAGCACAATGGCTATGAAAAAGGATTTTGATGAGGAAAAAATTCCGGTCCTGCCGGCCTCCTTTCATGCCGGCAACTTGATTGATTCCAGTTACATCTTTTTGCCGATTTCCTCTTATTCAAGCCAGGCCGTGGGGCTGGCAGAATATGTTGTGGCCAATCACAAAGGCAGCGGTACGCCTAAAGTGGCTATGTTCATCCACCCGTCGGCATTTGGGCGTGCATCCCGCGATGATGTTCAAAAAGCGATTAAAGTCGGACTGGGCGTTGAACTCGTCGAAATCGTTGAGCACGGTAAAGACCTGGACAACACGGCCATGCTGAAACGTTTTCAGAGCAAAGGCGTTCAATACGTAATCAGTCATACGGTTCAACCACCCGTGGCCACAATGCTAAAAGGGGCACAGAGCCTGGGCATGCTGGCTTCGAGTTTCGGTGAAGCCGGCAAAATCACATTTCTGGGAGCGCACTATGCCGGCGGACCGGACTTAATCGGCTTGGCCGGTTCTGCTGCAGAAAATTACTTTTGGACCACCTCATACAAGTTGATGACCGCCAAGGGACCGGGTACGGATGCCCAGCTGGCCCTGGCCAAGCGCTACGGCCGCGATGAGAAAGTGGCTATGTCGCAAAACTACACGAACGGGATCATGGTCGTTCAGGTCGCCGTCGAGGCCATGCGCCGGGTAAAGACCAAGGGCAAAAAGGTCTCCCGTGAAAGTCTGTATGAAGAGATGCTGGCCATGAACGGCTATAATGCCTACTATCCGCTGACCACGGTGGGGCCGGTTACTTTCTCGAAAACCGACCGGGAAGGCGTGGACACGCTGCAGCTGTATATGGCCAAAGACGGTGTGTTTCAGGAAGTCGGGGCACCGTTTGTTTCGGAATATGTCCAGAAGATCAAATAATAACTGCGTGTGCCACGCTGTTATGTAACGCGGCTTCGCCGATACCCAAAATAGGGAGGGCTGTTTTTCGCAGCCCTTCCGATCAGAATAAAAATTATGGCAAATCCAGGATCCAATGGTAGGCTTCTCGATGTCAACAACATCGAAGTCGTATACAACGATATCGTCCAGGTGTTGCGCGGTGTCAGCTTGAGCGTGGCTGATGGCAGTATCGTATCTCTTCTGGGAACCAACGGGGCCGGCAAAACGACGACCCTGCGGGCCATCAGCGGACTGCTCAAGCCTGAAAACGGTTTCATCAAGGACGGATACGTCAAATTCGAGGGCAATGATATCACCAACGTGCTGGGTACGCATGTCGTGCGGATGGGGGCGGTGATGGTGCCGGAAGGGCGGCGCGTGTTCAAGCATCTCACTGTGGATGAGAACATCCGGGTGGGATCCATCACCCGCCGGGACGGCGCCCAGAACGTTCGCCAGGACCAGGATCTCATGTATGATCATTTCCCGCGCCTGGCGCGGGTCACCAACCGGCTGGCCGGCTACTGCTCCGGAGGCGAGCAGCAGATGATCGCCATCGCCCGGGCCCTGATGTCCTCGCCCAAGATGCTGATGCTGGATGAACCATCCCTGGGATTGGCTCCGCTGCTGGTCAAAGAAATTTTCGACAACATCAAACGCATCAACCGGGAAATGGACACAACCCTGCTGATCGTGGAGCAGAATGCCAAGATCGCGCTGGAAATCTCGTCCTATGCCTACATAATGGAGTCCGGCAAAATCGTCCTGGAGGGCCCTTCGGATGAATTGAAGAACAATCCGGATGTCAAAGAATTTTATATGGGCATCACCCAGGGTGGCGGGCGCAAATCCTTCAAAGAAGTTAAATCCTACAAACGCCGCAAACGCTGGATGTAGCGTTCCGATTTTTTTCCAAAAAATCGGAAGTTATTAGTTATTTGTTATTGGTTAATTGTGCTTGGTTCCAACGTCGATCACGGCTTATTCGTAGGTTGGGTTGAACATCCCAATATTTTTGTTCGGTTTCGTTCCTCAACCCAACCTACGTGCCAGCCGTTTTTCTGATATCAGAGAAACCCAACAAAATCGCCGAAGACAGGACTATCCCCGGTTAATCGAATAACTAAGAGGAATAAACGATGAAATTTTTAGTGGCATACAACGGGACCAAAGAGTCGGCAGCCGCCTTGGCGCTCGCCCAATCCCATGCGAACACCTTCGGGGCCCAGCTGGTTGTCCTATCATCCAGTGAAGGCGGCAAAGGGGAGAAGATCGAAGACATAAACAAGATCAAACAGGATCTTGAAAAAATTAAACAGGATCTTGCCAAAGACGGGATTGATGGTGAAGTGGAACAACTTGCCCGGGGCCTGATGGCGGGAGAAGATATTGTGCTGTATGCCGCAGAAAACGAGATCGATCAAATTTATGTCGGCATCCGCAAGAAATCGAGAACCAGCAAATTAATCCTTGGCTCCACCGCACAATTCATCATCCTGAAAGCCGGGTGCCCGGTTACCTCAGTAAAATAACTACAGGTTTCAGGTGTCAGGTTTCGGGTGTCAGGGAACCTAATTGTCAATTTCTGACACCTTGTATGTAACTACATAAAATGACGAATGTCGAATGTCGAATGAAGAATGGTGGAATCGCTTCGCTCTGTCGTTTTGAAATGGAAAGAATTCCTTAATTCGACATTCGTCAATCGACCTTCGACATTTGTCAATTGTCATTCGTTACCATAGCTTGTAGATACAAACATCCAGCAAATGACCTAATCATACAGGATAAATATTATGGCACTTCATGACTACACCTTTTATGATCTGATCAGCCGCAATGCGGTTTGCTTTAATAACCTTTCAGCCTGGTATGAAGTTGACGACCAGCGCAGGCTGACTTATGCCGAGTACAAACAAAAAGTGGATCAGCTGGCCTGCGGCCTGCAAAATTCCGGTATTGAAAAAGGCGACCGCATTGCGGTTGTCGGCAGGAACAGCCTGGAATATTTTTTGCTTTACGGTGCCGCGGCGGCGCTGGGGGCCATTGTGCTGCCCATCAATTGGCGGCTTTCGGCTGAAGAAACGGTGTTTAATCTGGCCGACTGTGAACCATCACTCGTGTTTGTCGATCCCGAATACCAGGAGATGATCACCAATGCCAAAGATCAACTTCCGTTTGTCAAAGAATGCTACAACCTCAAGCCGCCGGGAGGAGATTTCGGCGATTTTAATGCGCTGCTCGACAATGATGGCAAGTACACCGCACCGGAGGTGGCCGACCAGGACGGGCTGGTGATTATTCATACGGCAGCGGTGGCCGGCAGGCCCCGGGGAGCATTGTTGAGCCATAAGAACCTGATCAGCGCCAATATCCATATCAGCCTTTTGCTGAATCTGTCCGCAGCGGATGTTCACCTGAATATATTGCCGCTCTTTCATGTCGGCGGGTTATTTATGGCGACCGCCGGATTTCATGCCGGTGCCTGCAATTTGAATATGAGTAAATTCGACGCGGCCCAGGCCGTCGATTTGATTTCCGAGAAAAAAGTGACCTTCATGTTTGATTTTGCACCGATCTTGTCTTCCATCCTCGAGGCGCATGAAAAATCGGGCAAGGACATCAGGTCTTTGCAGCATGTGCCCGGTTTGGAAGCACCGGCCGTCATTGAAAAATACCTGGAAGTGACCGGTGGTAACTTCTATTGCATGTACGGCCAAACGGAAACTTCGGCCATTGCCACCATGGCGTCCTACTCGGAAAGACCGGGATCGGCCGGCCGGACGATCCAACTGGCCGATGTGCGCCTGGTTGACGACGATGATCAGCCGGTGCCGGTGGGCGCCACCGGCGAAATCGCCGTCAAAGGCCCCATGGTGTTCAACGGTTACTGGAACCTGCCGGAAGATACCGAGCAGGCGTTTCGCGGGGGATGGCACCACACGGGCGATCTGGGGCGTTTCGATGAAGACGGCTACCTCTGGTATGAGGGCCGCAAGGCCGAAAAAGAGCTGATCAAACCCGGGGGCGAAAATGTCTATCCGGCCGAAGTTGAAAAGGCCATTCTCGAACATGCCGCGGTCGAAAAAACGGTGGTTTTCGGGGTGCCGGATCCCAAGTGGAAAGAGGGCATCAAGGCGGTTTGCCAACTGAAACCGGGCCAGACTTTAGCGGCGCAGGAATTGACTAAATTTGTCGGCAGTCGGATTGCCTCCTACAAAAAACCCCAATATGTCGAATTTGTTGCCGAGCTGCCCCTGCTGGAAGATGGCGAACCGGACCGGGCCAGGGTTAAGGAGCTTTATGGCGGGGAGCAGTGATCCGGGTATTGGGTATTGGGCACTGGGTAATGGGTATTGGGTACTGGGTATTGGATACTGGGTATTGGATACTGGGTATTGGATACTGGATGCCGGATACCGGGTGAAGCTGGTATTCGGTCTTCGGCGTCGGCATTCGGCGTTCGGTGCACGAGGCACACTGCAATTTTTTAAAATAGACGTGTCATCCCGCTCAAGCGGGGGCCTTCGGGGTATGGTCATAGGGCAGAGCGCATAGGGCATGGCAGCTGGTTAGGACGATTCGAAGCCGGGGTATCTGTCTTCTGATTTCTGTCTTCTGACCTCTATCTTCTGTCCTCTGTCCTCTGTCATCTGACATCTGATTTCTGGCCTCTGTCTTCTGATATCTGGTATCGGGCGATGCCGGCATTGGATAGTGAACTTGCGATCCGTGTCCGCTTCCAATAACGATTAACAAATAACCAATAACACCAAATTGAGCTTTGGTTTTCGCTCAATTTGGCTGTTGCCTAAGCGATTTTTCGCTCTTTCCTTGATCTGCTTGGCCTTCCCCCTTATAATTAATCCTATGAGTTCAAAATTAAACATTTTCCTGCTGGCGACGCTGATGTTTATCGGCAATGCCGCGCAGGTTTCGGCTGATGGGATCAGAATCGGAGCGTTTAATGATTTGAGTGGCGCGACGGCGGATGCCGGCAAGGATTATGCCATGGGCATAGTGGAAGCCGTTCGCTATCTCAATGATGAGGGCGGGATCAACGGCAAGCAGATCGAGCTCTTCCAGTATGATTACGGCTATCGGAGTACGGAAGTGCATGCCAAGTATAAGCATTTGAAAAGGCTCGGGGTCGTGGCTGTACTCGGCTGGCATATCGTCGATACACAGGCGCTTTCCGACCTGGTTGCCAAAGATAAGATACCCTATTTGACGGCTTTCTATTCTGCCCGTCTGACAAATCCGGCAAAGTCGCCCTATAATCTGTATGCCGCCACCGATGACTCCTCCAACGCCAGGGCGGTTCTTACCGCCTGGTTTGATGAGAAATGGCCGTTGAAAGCGGATTACGGCTCCCGCAGGCCGCGCGTTCAATTTGTCTACATGCTTGCATCGCCGAACCTCAGCGCCCCCGTCAAAGCCATTAAAGACCAGGCCGAACTGTTTGGATTCAGCATCGGTCCGGATCAGGATATCTCAATTTTCGCCACCGATGTCCGCCGTCAGATCAAAGCCATGCATGGTTTTAAGCCGGATGTGGTATATCACGGCAACACCGCGTTGTCCGTGGCCGCTACTCTTAAAGGAGCCCTTGACGCCGACCTATCGGCCGACCACATCGTGAACAACTGGGCCTTCGATGAAAATCTGATGAGACTGGCCGGTAAAGCGGCCGAAGGGGTGATGGGTGCCAGTGGTTGTGCATTCTACGATATAGACGCTTCGCTAATGGAAGAAATCAGGATGTACGGAGTAAAATACCATCCCGGGGTTTCCGCCGCAAAACGTTCCGTCCGCACCATCCAGGCCTGGGCCAATGTGCTGGCCCTGCGGGAAGCTTTGATGCGGGCCGATGCAGCCGGAGATGTTACCGGCGAGACTTTAATGAAAAAGGGATTTGAGACATTCGACGGTGTCGACATCGGCCTGGGCGCAACGCCGTTGACCTATACGGCCACCGATCACCGGGCCTCCGGCGAGGTGAATATTTACCAGGTTGAGAACCAAAAATTCGCACTCATGACCCGTATTGACCTGAAAGGCCGCTGGCCGGCAAAGTGGGCTCAAGAGTGGGCCGGCTGGTGAGGGCGGGGATTGAAGATTGAAGAATGAAGATTGAAGATTTGTGGTATGCTATCCATTTTATTTTTTCATCCTTCGCCCAACTGTTATAAAAATGCCTAGTCCGGACTTGTCTTAGACGGAGATGGTCCTTGCACTAAAAAGATTAGCGTCCCTTTTGATTTTTATTTGGTCGCAGAAAACCTGGTCCTCTGGGCCAGGTCAGAGCTAATCGGCTATGCCGTGAATCTGCTGCAAGCGGGGGCGGAATGATGGAATATTGGAATACTGGAATGCTGGGTTTAGTGCAACGGGATCTAATCGTATAAGGATGACACGGATCAGTTTGTAAAATCAGACCGCCATCCGCTTTGTATTCCCAATATTCCATTATTCCACCATTCCATTATTCCATTTGCAGTCCAAGGTAAACTCCACCCCTCTGGGGTGAACTCAAAGCCGGGTCCTCTGGGCCCGGATCTTTACTTAACTTGGTGGCGAGTATTTTTCTTTTCTATGTACAGAAATTTTGATTGAGAACCTAAAAAGACAGAATTCCTTAAATCTTCAATTTTCAATCTTCAATCTTCAATAATACTGGGGTCTGATTATGCAAAAGCACGCACATCTAACCACTGTTTTAAGTATTTTAATCCTGGCTGCCATATCCGGCTGTGTCAGCGTGAATAAGCCGGACGAGAATAATTTCAGGGATCCGTTGATCGGCCTGGATTATGTGGAAGTTTCCTACTACGCCGGCTTTTATTATTTCAGTAAAGACGTGGAACCAACCCGGGGAGCGGCCGATAATTACGGCGCGCCCCTGTTGATGACCTTCGTATACAAGATTCATAACCCCAACCTGTATCCGATCATGCTGGACGGGTTTTCGTTTGCCGTCAAGTTCGAGGGCTTCAAGATCAACAATGTCATGTATCCGGTGGCCATGTGGATTCCGGAAGGCAAAACCAACCTGCTGCGGGTGCCGGCCATGTTCGATACCCGCCAGACCCTGCTGGCATTGATCATGCCCGAGGCCGGCAAACTAAAGGCCAAAAACATGTCGCCCTGGACGGCACTTGAGAAATGGTGGACCGGTGCGCCTGATTTTTCCTTCCCGATTTCCGCGACCGAAGGATCTGCCGTTTTCAGAGCCGGGCACATAAAGCGGGCCGTGCCCTTTGCCGCAAGATACCCAAAATGAAAGGTTCAAGGTTCAGGGTTCAAGGTTCAAGGTTCGAGATTAGATCTCGCTGATTTTATTTTAATGTTTATTCTACTGTCAGTCGAGGATCACCAACAGCAAGAAATCCTATAGTTGACTTAAAATTCGTGTTGGCCTATATTCTGCCAAAATTACTTCGATTGAAATTTTTATTAATCTTTCTGACATAAAAACGCGCAACGATTTGGTTTTGTCGCAGAAAACCTGGTCCTTCGGGCCAGGGCAGAGTCTATCGGCTATGCTACGAATCCTGCTGCAAGCGGGAGCGGAATGATGGATTACTGGAAGGTTGGAATGTTGGGTTTAGTGGAACGGGATCTATTTTTATGAAGATGGTACAGAGCATTGTATATAATCAGACCATCATCCGTTTCCCAACATTCCATTATTCCACCATTCCATTATTCCACTTGGAGCCTAAGGTAAACATCACCCCCCTGGGGTAAAATCAACGCCGGGCCCCCAAGGCTCGGATTCTTTACTCGGAGAATGCTATGGTCCGCACAGAAATTTCCCTTTTTATGAAAAATGCACCGGGTGAACTCGGCAAGCTGGCTTCGCTTTTTGGCAGCAAAGGTGTCAATATCGATGCCCTCACCATTCAGGACGCCTCCGCCTATGTCCAGGACCTTTTCAAGGCCCGGGGCAAATCGCTGAAACGCATCGCCTCGGCCGCCAGCTACAACTCCATGCGCAAGGATTCAGCCGAATATGCCCTGATCCGGCTGCTGGTAGGTGACACCGACAAAGCCGTCGATCTTCTTTCACAAAACGATTATATTTTCGACCTGATGCCCGTGATCGCCCTGGAACTGGATAACCATCCGGGTGAGCTGGCCAAAATCACCACCAAATTCGGCGAGGAGGGTATCAACATCAACTATGTCTACGGCTCGGTGCAGTCCCCGGATTCCAAATGCCTTTTTGTTTTTTGCCCGGAAGATATCGATCTGGCGTCGAAGATATTCAAGGGGTGACAGAGGATTTCGGATTGCGGATTGCAGATTTCGGATTGCGGATTTAAAGGATTAAAACCCGGATTTAAGAACAGAGGACAGAAGACAGAGGATTTCGATTGCGGATTGTAGATTTCGGATTGCGGATTTAAAGGATTAAAACCCGGATTTAAGAACAGAGGACCCTTCTCCGCTCTTCGAGCTACGCCACGGCGAGCAGAAGACAGAGGATTTCGATTGCGGATTGCAGATTTCGGATTTCGGATTTAAAGAATTAAAACCGGATTTAAGAACAGAGGTCGGAAGACAAAGGATTTTTGCCTGTCGTGAATTTTGTGCCGAACGGTCCGTTAAAATTGATAGAGCGCAGCGATTCCACAAATCCGCAATCCGCAATCCGCAACCCGCAATCCGCAAACTAAAATCCCAATTGATAAGTATTAGTGAACATCCCTGCTTCGGGTTGAAACCGTTGCCGCTGCGAGCAGCGATATCAGCCCCAGCCCCGCTGCGCCGCCGGCGAACCAGATAACCAACTCATACCCGCCCACCCCATAAATCAGCGCTGCAATCGTTGGTGCTGCGGCCGCAGCTCCAATGTACGGTACGGCCAGCGCTCCGGATATTAATCCAAAATCATGGCGCCCGAATAGCTCGGCCGTCATTACCGGCCGCATAATGCTCATCACCCCAAAACCCGCGCCTTGTAACAGGATGAAGACGGCCAGAAAAACCGGCACGGTGGCGGAAACCAGCAGGCCCAATGCAGCGCTTGCCAGCGCGATGTAGGCAACGATGAATATGCCCAGTGTGGACACGCGATTTCCCACGGCGACCATGGCGAGTCGACCTGCCACCTGCATGGGGCCTATCATGGAGGCGGCCAATACCGCAGTTTGGCTCTGAATGCCGCGCTCGTTTAGCAGCGGCAAGAGATGTGTCAGCAAAACGCCATGATCAAGCGCAACGGCCGTAAATGCCACTGCCAACAGCCAGAAGCCTGCACTGCGAAACACACCTGAGGTCTCCGTCGTTTTGCGGCCGGCAACTACCGCACAGGTTTCACAATGTCTTTCCGAGAGTCGACAGCCGAACCAGTTGAGCGGCGCTGCAATAAAGAAAATGGCGGCCGCAAACGACAGAACGGCGCCGCGCCAGCCGAAAATTCCAACCAAAGCATGCGCGCCCGGAAACGCTACGGTACCCGCAAAACCGGCGATCAGCGTTACCCAGGTAATGGCTTTTTTGGCCCGGGTTCCCATGACCCTCGTAAGGATCGCAAAGCAGGCTTCATAGAGTCCGCCCGCCATCGCCACTCCGATGACGATCCAAACCGCATAAAACTGCCAGAGTTTGGTGACCATGGACAGCAGCACCAGCAGCAGAGAACCTAAAAATGCGCTGCCGGTGATCGTGCGGCTGCCCTGGCCGCGGTCAATCAGACGCCCTACCGCCGGCGCCAATACGGCCGACACTACCAGGGCCAGCGTGAACGCACCCGACAATTCAGTCTTGGACCAACCAAGCTCACCTTCCCACACCAGCAGCAAAGCGGGAAACAGATAGAACATGGCCGCCCACATGATGATTTGGGCGATTGCCAAAGGCCACACAATGCGGCGTATGGGATTGATCGACAGGGATTTCATATTGCATCGCTAACCTGAGTTTTTCGAAGAAATATAGCATAGCCAGTCATCTGAGGCATTAGGCCTCGTGCTTTGTCAAGGGCTGGTTGGGTGCAAAATTCAGGCATTATTAGGCGGTAACTCCATCAATCAGGTAATCCGGCTGCTTTGGTCCATCGGCGCCAGGCGCGGGAATATAAGAATCCCTGGGCCTTGCCCACGGACAGCGGTTCGAGAGCGGCGCTCCATTCGTCTTCGAGCTGATGCGATTCATTGAAAGCCTGACGGGCAATCACCTGACGTTCGGATAAATCTGAACTTGCGGCGGATAGTGCCTGGTTGAGCAGGTCGGCTTCCAGTTGGTTCCGGCGTGGTGTGATAATTCGTATCCCTTGATCATAATTTTTCAACACCGACCGGTGCAGCAGCTCATGCTGCCAGAATAGGCTATTGGGGTCAAAGGAATTGCCGGCCGGATGTTCGTCGAACACTGTAGGCGTGTCGACCCAAATGGGTTTAAACAGGCTGGTGCACGGTGCGGCGGTACCGGTAACGAAATGGGTGGCTGAATCCGGTGTCAAGCTGGAGACCAAAGAGCCCGTAGTCTGGCTGACTCTCACCGGCCCCCAGCCGGCATGGTTGCAAATTTGGGATTGGAGTAGGCCCCGGTCCGGCCGAAATGAACCCGACGAGATGTCACCGTGGTCACGCAGGATCGCATAGAAATCAGCGACGTCCAGGCGACTGCGGCCAGCATTCAACCGGGCCATGGCCCGCGCCCGGCGATGTTCGCTCGAGCTGAATCTTGTGTATAAAAAATCTGAAAAGCAACGTGCAAAGGAAAAATCATCAGCCGAACGGCACCAGCCTTTTTGCACGGCAAAAGACACCAGATCGTCCGAGGCCATGTCCCAGTCGGCTTCGATGGTAATTTTGTTGGAAATGGCATAGATTCCGTCAACGCGTTTGGCAGCCCAGTGGCGACCGGCGGTTTCCAACACCCAGACAGAATCGGGATCGGCCATTAAAAAACTGTTGTGATATAACAGTTTATGGGAATGGCCGCAGTTGCCGCCCTGGCCATAGGTTTCCAGCAGATCAGTGATGATCTGCACCGCGCTACGGGCGGTGGCCGCGCGCTCGAGGGCGAGGCGCAGCAGGTCCATGCCCGTCAGCGCCGGCCCTTTTTCATAGGGCACCCTGGTGAACACCGCCTCGTTGCCAATGGCCAAACCATGCTCATTGACGCCCATTTCCGCGCCCCACATCCAAAATGGCTTGGACAGCAAAACCGCATTGGTTTCCGCCACCTGAGGAATTGCAATATAGGTGCAATTTACACTGGCGCCGGGATCGTGTGTCCGGCCGGGAATATGGCACAGGTTCTGGGCTTCATTGGGTTCGCGGTCGGAGTTTTTGCCAAACAGCGTGATGCCGTCTGCCGTGGCCCTTGCCGTGGCTGCAATCGTATCACACATCAGGATACCTCATCGTCTGATTCTGCCGGGCAGGATAAATTCGTAACGTTTCCACAATAACCGGGTGGTGATAAACCGGTCCAGACGCCGCAGTCCCAGAAACACAACCCAGATTAACTTGTCTTGTTTGTAGTACTTGTCGACCCCGCCCTTGGTCAATGGTGCCTGGCCGGGCGGCAAATGGGCGTTGACGCGCGCGATGGCCGGTTCGATCAATTCAGGTTTCTGTTCTTTGTACAGGTTGGCAACCAGATCCATGAACACCAGCCCGGGGCTGTAGTAGCGGGTCATGACGTCCTGCAAGAAGAAACGGCGAATGATCCAGCGCAAGAAACCGGGTGCGCTTTTAAGCAGCAGCTCCGGGTTTTGCTGTTCGACGCCTTGTTTGCAAAAGAGCGGCGTGCTGGTGTCGATGTAGTAAAGCCTTTGAGTATTTTCGGGGTCCCGCACCCAATTGGAGAGTTGTCCGTCAATGGCCAATTCCACGGCGGACTGATTGACATGATTAAATTCCCAGATTTTAGCAATCTCCCGGGTGGCAAGCTCGATCAGTTTGAGGCTTGAGCCGGCATCAAGATGATGAATGAGTTTATGACCGAAGTTGGCGTCAGGCAGTTTTCGCTGGGCGATGTAAAGGGCCACAGGCCGGCCGGCCGCGGCCACAATGCCTGTGTCATGGGCCGGCAGGTAAAGGCCGGCCTCTGCCAGCAGGCCGCAATATTCCAGGTACATTTTCTGGTATTGTCGGGCAGCGCGCAGGCTGTCAAAAAGCGGCAGGCGTTTGTAAACGTGATATTTATCCTCTGCGATCTCAAAGATGGCGGATATTTCGCCATACCCGACAATCCGGGCCGGTATTTTGGATTCCGCGGGCTTTTGGGGATTCAACCCTTTTTCGAAATCGTGTAACAAGTTTTGTGAAAGCATGGTCTTTTCAAGACACAATCTGGGGTAATGAGGGCAAATACTCCATGTATTAATTCATCCGCAATTTATTCCCAAAATGTCACGAGCTACTGTTTGGGATTTCAGATTTAAGGAATCCTGTCCATTATAATTGACAGAGCGCAGCGATTCCATCAATCCGAAATCCGCAATCTAAAATCCAAAATATAGTATTGCACTCAACCTGCAAGGGAACAAAAATGGGATTAAAAAGATTTTATTAAACCATCTTCACTACACCATTGGCTATCTGAGCTGGGGATCATGGCGTGCATATCTTCAGGGCTTCCTCGAATCGCTCAAGGATGTCATCGATCAATGGGCGATCCAGGAAGAGCCACGGTTTGCACTGCATGACCGAGTAGTCAAAGCCGGCGATCATGGCCCAGACCCCATTGTCGTAGAGGGCTTTGCACATGCTCACCGCCCCCAGGGGATCGTCGTACTTGAGGCCGATCACCAGGCCGCACTGCCGGACCTCCTTGAGAAACGGGTAACGGTTCTTAAGATCGCCAAACCCGTCTCCCAGAATTGCTGTATGTTTGCGCACCGAGGCCAGCAGGGCTGGATCGGCGCAGATATCCAGGACCCGGGAGGCCACCTGGCAGCCCGGCTCGGCGCCACCGAAGGTGGAGACGTGGCCGAAGCCGTTTTCGGTCAGCCAGCCGCCCCATTTTTTAGCAATAACCGCGGCGGATATGGGATAGATGCCGCCGGAAAGCCCCTTGCCGGTGACCAGAATGTCCGGGACGATCCCGAATGTGCTAACCCCCCCAGAGGTTTCCCGTGCGTCCCAGACCGGTCTGCACTTCATCGGCGATATACAGCGCTCCATACTCGCGGCACATCTTCCTGACCCCTTGAAGGTATCCGTTCTCAGGCAGGGGAAAGCCATAGGTGGCGGGAATGGTTTCCATGATTACGGCGGCCGTCTCCTCGCGCGCGAGTATATCCTCCATGGCCGGCAGATCATTGAAGGGCACGTGCGCATAATCCGCCCGGGATCCCCGGCTCAGAAAATAGTCGATGTTTGTGGTATCGCCCACATTGCCGGAAATTCCGGTGCTGCCGTGGTAGCCCTTGTTCAAAGAGACGATTTGACGCCGCTGCGTGGCCCAGCGGGCCGTCTTGACGGCAATATCCACCGCCTCGCTCCCGCTGGAAGCAAAAACCGTGTAGTGGAGGTCGCCCGGTGTTTTTTCGGCGAGTTTGCGGGCCAGCAAGGCCCGGGCCTCGCTGGCAAAGTGATGATTGCCGATGTCCGTGTTCTCCAGGGCGGACACCAGGGTCGCAATCAGCTCCGGATGGCGGTGACCCAGATTGAAGACGCCGCCGTTGATGTGAAGATCGATGAACCTATTTCCGTTGGTATCGAAGATATAGGGGCCTTTTCTTTTCCCGATGACAAGATCGATGCCGACTTGCCCGAAAGTATCGATTTTCCCGGGGCACACATATTCCCGCGCCATGGCTATAATTTCATTTTTCTCCACGATCCTCTCCTTCAGCGAAATTCCTGATTGCTACCGGTTAGAAAGTTACCAAATCAAATTTGCACAAATTGTGCAAACATTTGTTGGCATTTTCGTAAAGCACTAACAAACAGTCATTTACAAAGATTGGAATTGATTTCGAATTTTTGTCTTTTTCTGATACCTGCTAATCCCGTCTGGGTATCTGTTAATCTGATTTTAGCTGTTTTACGATGGCGGTAGCATAAAATAGATCCGCCGTAGGCGAACCACAAATCTTCAATCTTCAATCTTCAATCTTCAATTTTCAATTCCGGCTTGTCCGGGTTGGGATATTACAAATAACCAAAGGGGGTTATGAGGTCAAGCAAAATTAGAACTGCACGATAGTTGGGAATATTTATTTTACAGCACCGGCAGGATATGATAATTCTCAAATAAATAATACGTTTTATTTCTTTGCAGAAAATGGATAAACACAGACCACCCAAACAGATCATCCATTTGGACATGGATGCATTTTATCCCTCGGTTGAGGTGCTGGACAATCCTGAACTGAGAGGAAAGCCGGTTATCGTGGGCGGCAGCAAAGAAAGAGGGGTTGTATCATCTGCCTCATACGAGGCCCGCCAATTCGGTGTCCATTCCGCCCAACCCATGGCAACCGCCATGCGGCTTTGCCCCAACGGGATCGTTTTGCCGACCAGGATGGCCCGATACCAGGAAGTGTCCGATCAGGTGTTTGAAATATTCCCTATTTTCACCCCGCTGGTTGAACCGCTGTCCATCGATGAGGCCTTTTTGGATGTCACCGGCTCCACCCGGCTTTTTGGTTCGGCCGTCGAAATCGCCAAAAAAATTAAAAAGTTGGTTGTCGAAAAGACCGGTTTAACGATATCGGCCGGCGTGGCGCCGTCCAAATTCGTGGCCAAAGTTGCCTCTGACATGGAAAAGCCCGATGGCCTGACGGTGGTACCGGCTGACAGGGTGCGGGAGTTTCTGGACCCGCTGCCCATCAAAAAGATGTGGGGTGCCGGCAAGGTGACCCAAAAGGCGTTGGCCCGATTGAGCATCCATACCTTCAAGGATTTGAGACAAACGTCCCTGGAGTTGCTGGAAAAGGAATTCGGCAAGCACGGCAGCCATATGCACCAGCTGGCATGGGGTCTAGACCAGCGGGATGTGGTGACGCTGCACGATGTCAAATCAATCGGTCATGAGCTTACCTATTCCACGGACATCCTGGATCTTGCACCGGCCAGGCGTGAGCTGCTATCTCTGGCCAATCGCGTGGCCCGCCGCATGCGCCGCAAAGGCCTTGAAGGCAAGACCGTCACGCTGAAAGTGAAGTACAGCGATTTTAAGTTGATCACCCGTTCCGTAACCCTGCAACACTGCACCAACGACAGCGCCGACATTTATAAGAAAGTTTGCCGTCTGCTGGAAAAAACAGCGGTTGGTAAAAGACCGGTTCGTCTCTTAGGTATATCTATATCCAACTTATCCGATACCGGCTCCGGGCGGCAGCTTGCGCTTTTTAACCAGGATGGGTCAGCTGAAAAAAGGAAGGAACTGAACAAGACCGCGGATTCGATAGTGGAAAAGTTCGGCAAGCTGGGGATTCGTCCCGGTTCGCTGGTCGATAAATAATTCCGGTTCGTTTTTGAAGCTGAATTCAGAATATTCAATTTTCAATTCCCCGGCCTGGCGGGATCACGCTACCCGGCGACCGGCTTGTGCGGGTTGGGAGGTTATTCAACGGTTTTTCGAACAATTACATGATTGTCCAGTACAACATTGGACGACCAAATAAATTTGGCCTTTCGGCCAATGAATAATCCTGAAAAGTTCATGTACGCCGGTTTATTTTTGACACCAATGGTATCATTCGTAAAGACCGTCGCCGGAGGCCAGGAACTGTCGTCGAAATCTTCCTTATACCAATCTTCCGGAAGAGTCCAATGGGCTGCAAAACAATCTTCCCGGCAAGTCAGACGGTTCACGTGAACCATTGAAGTGTCGCGCACATTGCCAACTAGGCGAACATTCGACGGAGCATCAATCGGTGCCGTATAAAACGTTTGGGCTGTCCAGCTTGAGTCTGTAACCGTGCCGTCCGAAAAACTGGCGGCAAAGCCCCCATCGCCCGCATGAAATCTGTTCCCTCGATTTTTCTCGCTACCCAGTCCTAAATTCTCTTCCCAATCAACCAACCTGACCGCATAAGTGATCGGCCGTTTGACCCTGAAACGAACCACGCTGCTGTTAAACGGCGTAAACGGGACGGCATCGACGCCAATCAATCGGTCGTTTACGTACAGTTCAAAATAATTGTCTGCGAAGATAAAGCCTGTGATCAATTCACCATCGCGATCGATCTCAAAGATGGGGACATCATTGAGATCGATCTCCCTGACAGAGCCGGGTGTAACATTTGTGCATGGATTATAAAGATCCGGCGCTTTGCGGGCTTTGGCAAAAGCAACCGGCGCGGGTACAATCCATTTTTGTTCGGTTTGATCGACAAAATGGCCGATGCCGCTCTTGCGAAAGCGGCCGGCACATTCATATAGATTTTCGATATCCGTGGTTGCCCGCCCCCGGGTGATGACCATTTCCTCTGCATAGGAGTTGAAGGAAATAATTAGAATCAATACAATGAGGAGCGTATGCATCATTACCGTTGTCCCTTAATCAATAATACGTTAGCTTTACTCAAGAATCGCTCTCCCGTTCGCCAGTCGGTCCGAATTTTTCTCCGATTTTCCAAAAAAGATGCGATATAGACTAACTCTTTAAATAAACCCCGATTTTATCATTGCTTCCGACATCTGCAATCAGTTCTCCCAAATACGTCTTCATATTGGAAAAGTAATCCGGGTCCATTCGTCTTTTGAAGACGTTGCCTGAAAACATCGTCAGTAATCCCTCCAGTTGGGAAATTCCGCCATCTGTGGTGGGGTCGTACTGAGCCCAATTTTTCAAATGTTCTTCCGACCGGAAGAAAAGCATTGTACTTCAAGCGTATGCAACATCCTGCCGCCATTTGGATACGGGAAGGGATACATGGCCGATCAATCCCTCCGGATCGGCCTTTTCGATGATGCCGTTACGCATTTCAATGGTGATCGGTTCGCCGCAATCGAGACATGGGGATTCAATGCGGACCTTTTTCCCCGGAAATAGCCAGCTGACCGCCAGCGATTCGAAAGCTCACTGTGCAAACCATTTCTGCCCGGCTTCAATTTTCCACCCATTTCTTAGACAAATTGACGGCCTCGACGGCATCTTTGCCATAGGCATCGGCCCCGGAATACTCCCGCACTTCGTCGGTGACGGTACCGCCGCCGATCATGATTTTGACCGCGTCGCGCATCCCGGCTTCTTCGATCGCCGCAACTGTATCCTTAAACGATTCAAAGACGGTGGTTAACAGGGCGCTCATGCCGACAACTTGAGGTTTCGTTTCCCGGATCGCCGCCACAAATGCTTCCGGAGTCACATCCACGCCCAGGTCCTGAACTTCAAAGCCATTGACGTCCAGCAAAAATATCACCATATCCTTGCCGATGTCGTGAATGTCTCCTTTCACCGATCCCATGACCACTTTGCCGATTCGTTCGGTTGCTTCTGCGGCATCCTGCTTTACGAACGGTTCGGCCATTTTCGAAATCTTTTGCAGCATTTCACCGGCCATGACCAATTCCGGCAAAAAGTATTGACCTTGTTCGAACTGCTGGCCGACCAATTCGACTGCCTGACGGCACAGCTCTAAAACTTTTAGCGGATTCTCACCGCCATTTAACATCTTTGCGGCCAGATCCATCGCCTTTTGCTCCTTCATATTCGCTATGGAAACAACCAAGTCATCCACTATATTTTCCCCTTTATCAATTCTTTCTGCAAATTGCTGATCCATATGGATTTGACATAATCAACAAATGACTAAAATGATTTAAATTGCCTAAAATGACTAAAATTAAGGAATCGCTTCGCTCTATCTTTTACTATAAAGGAGATAGAATACCGAAATGTTAGATCATTTTCGCAAGAAAAAATATTGGCTCTTGAACTTTAACTAGTTATGATTTTTCAACAATGTAACCGCGCAAAATTGGTCGCCTGCAAAAGTCACTTATCAGCAGCATACTGCTTCGAGAAGTCAATCATGGCCCGCACGTTTTCCACCCGGGCACCCTGCATGCCGGCTCCGGTGGAGAAGATAAAACCGCCGTCTTGGCCGACGGCATCCATGAGGTTTTTGCAATATGCGCGGACCTTATCAGGGGTTGAGGTACACAGCAGCGAAAGCGGCACATTGCCGGCGATGCAGGCCACCTGACCGACCGTCTTTTTGGCCTGTTCTATGTCCGTGAGGTCGAACCACCACACTGTCTTGCCTTTGGGAACATCGCAGATCGCTTCGAGGCGTTGATTGTACCCGCCTTCGGCAAACAGCAGGGGTACGCAGCCTTCATTGACCAGCCCGATGATGAGCTTTCTTAAACTCGGCCAATAAAAGGTCCGGAACTGTTCATCGGACATGAATCCGTCGGCACCCTTGTGCAGCGGGATAAAGGGCATGAGGTGACCGGTGGCCTTGCACGAGGCCACGCCGGACTTGACCATGAACGGCACAAGACTCTCGCAGGCTTCGGTGAGATCCTCCGGATGCCGGTACATGTCCAGCATGATGCCCCGGGTGCCCCTGAGGGTGTCGCCGATCACGTCGAAGGGGGCCTTGGTGAAGCCTCCCGCAAAGGCCGGGTAACCCGTACCCATGATCGATCCGTTCAGGCGGCGCACCGCCGAAATCCATTGCATCGTCTCCCGGCCGGCCTCCATGAGGGCTTTGAAGGCCTGCTGGACTTCCGGGGTCCCAAAGGGTATCAGGGCCGGCGGAATGCAGGGAATTTCGTTGACCGTGGGGAAGAGAGGCATTTTTTCCAGGGGCTTCAGGCTGCCGAAGATCCGCGGAAAATAGGTGTTCATGAAGTACCCGGTGGGGTCGTCGATCAGGTCCTGATACTCATCGGCCTGCATATACTCCTTTTCCACATACTGGTATTCCTGCTGATGGGAAACACCCCGGCGTGGCCATTTGCAAAGCTTAAAATCCAGGATATCCAGCGGCTTGCCGGGCACGACGCTTGTGGGCGCATTGTAGGCGTCCGGCGTAAAATCGTCGCAGTATTTTTTCCAGGCCTTGGCGAGTATCTCGTAGTCATACATGGCATCATACATGCTGACGCCGGCGTACCGGACCGGAAAAAAACCGGTCGAGGGACAGATTGGGATGCGGGCGGGTTTTTTTATCAACTGGATGGCGTCTTTGATGAGTGTGACCCGGTTCCGATAGGCGGCGGCCGCTTTGTCATCAGCAAAGGGGATGCCGTCTGCCGCAAGCCAGCCTTCAAACCGTTCTTCCTGTTTCTGATCCGCATCGGCGGACAGGCTGAGAAATCGGTCTTTCATTGAGATCATCTCCCTGAACGGCTAATGCCCCAATTAAGAGTTATTAGTTATTCGTTATTGGTTCTTGGTGCAAAAGGTATGAAATCTGTTGTTCCGTTTCACTGATGGTACGAATATAAAATCAGGCTCTCAACCAATTCCATTTACAAATCCGCCCGGGCGGAATAACGATTAACAAATAACAAATAACACCTAAATGAACGCTTTTCGCTCATTTAGGCCTTTAGGGCCCTTTTACTGACAACATGTTGTAAGTTACGGTAGGTGTCAGGTGTCAGTGTTTCTACTGGAGGCAGATCAGGATTTAGCGCGTGGTTCCCTGACACCCGAAACCTGACACCTGAAACCTAAATCCTACAAACTATGCCATTGCTGCCCTGCCGGGGCCACTTTTTTCGAGCGCGGTCACAGAAAAAGTTTAGTGTCTATTTATTGAAATCACATCATGTTTACGCAGGATTTATGTCATAGTCAGATTGAAAATTTTAGCAATTCAATCGATTTTAATTGAAGAGACAGAGCGAAGCGATACCATAAATCTTCAATTTTCAATCTTCAATATTCATTTCCGGCTTCGCCGGGTTGGGCTATTTCTTGTCTTTGGTATCGCCCGCGGTTTGATCGCTTATTTCCTCAGGGACTTTCCGCGTGACATCCGCCAGTCCTTCATCGAAATTGATGCCGATCTGCTCACCAATCTTCTTGAGTGCCGGCAGTTGAATCGCCGTTTCAAGAATGGAATCAAAGACCTGGCTGATGGCGGGCTTGTCGCCGGAATCCGTCGATTTCTGGCTTTGTCCCGCTCCCAGACCGGATAACTGGTGGATCTTGATGGAGTCGATTTTCTCGGCCGGCTTGACCATTTCGGCCACGATTTTTGGGAGGGCCTCGAGGCGGGCAATGTCGGTTTTCAGCTCAACGATCCGCTCTGCGGTTTCATTTTCGGCTGCAATCAGCGCGCGTCTGCCTTCGGCCTCGGCCAGCATTTGCTGCTTTTTGGCCTCGGCCTCTTCCAGTTTGGCCTTGGCCAGTTCGGTGGCGGCGTCTTTTTCGGCCTGGGCCGCCAGGTGCTGCCGGGTGCCGGAGGCTTCGGCTTCCTGCTGGGCGGCCACCAGCGCGACGGCCTTTTTGCGCTCGGCTTCCGCTATCTGGCGGGCGGTGGAAATTCCCTCGGCCGCCCGGACGGCCTCGGCTTTGGCTTCATCAGCGATTGACTGGGCCTTGCTCTCTTCCTGAGATTTTGCAGCAATGATGATCTGGCTTTCCTGGTGGGTCAGCTCGATTTCGCGTTTTTGTTGGATTTCAATTTCCTGCAGTTTTTTATCCCGGGCAATTTCAGCCTCGCGGATGGCGGTTTCGCGGTCAATATCGGCACTGCGGATTTCCTTTTCCATGAGAATCCGGGCCCGGGCCGCCGCCTGTTCTCCGTCTGCCTTGCGTTTGGCGACTTCTGCCAGTTGAGCGGCTTTGAGGGTCTCGATTTCCTGAACCTGTGAGATTTCCGCCTCCTGCTCTTCCAAACTGATTTGAAGCTTTTTTTTGGTCGTCTCCAGGGCTGCGTTGCGAACGGAAATTTCCGCGTCGGAGTCGATCGCCGCCCGCTCTTTTTTTGATTTGGCAACCACTTCGGCCAGCTTGCGCATGCCAACGGCATTGAAGACGTTGTTTTCGTCGAGTTTGTCAAAGGGAGTCTGGTCGAGGGAGGTCAGCGAGACCGAATCCAACTCGAGACCATTGCGGGCCAATGAGTCGACCAGGCCCTCACGGACATCGGCCACAAACGCACCCCGATTTTCATGCAGCTCGTCCATGGTCATGCGGGCCGCCACGGACCGCAGCGCATCCACGAGTTTGCCCTGGATCAACTCACGCAGCTGATCCGCATGAAACGTCCGTTCGCCAAGGGTTTGATTGGCTCTGGCAATGCCGTCCCCGCTGGGGATGACCGAGACATAAAACTCAACCCCGACATCCACCCGCATGCGATCCTTGGTGATCAGCGCCGCTTCACTGGTGCGCTGAACCTCCAGCCGCAAGGTCTGCATATTGACTTTGGAAATTTCGTGGAAATAGGGAACGGCGATGGTGCCGCCATCCATAATCACCTTTCGTCCGCCAAAACCGGTTTTTACAAGACTCACCTCGCGTGTGGCCCGCTGATAAAACCAGGCAAGCACAACAATCGTGACCGCCAGAATGATGACGACGGCGATTGCCCAGATAATTGCAGTAGCCATAGTTCCTCCTCGACTCTAAAGTTCATGCATGTTGCACAAAATGTGCGATGACATACCCCCGTCCACCGGAATGTTTGTACCCCTGATCCAGGTGGTCATATCAGACAGCAGGAAAGCCACCACCGGCGCGATGTCGGTTGGATGTCCGGGACGGTCCATGACTTTCATATCTTCTTCCGCACGCTCACCGAGGGTCTCGATAAAATCCTTCAATATAGGCGTATCCACCGGCCCGGGGCTGATGTTGTTCATGCGAATCCCCCGGTCGCGCCACGTCCAGCGGTTTAGCATGGTCCAGACATTGAGCGCCTCTTTGGTGAAAAAATAGGAGCGGCCGCCCTCGCTGCCGACACCATGTCTTCTGATAAACTCCGGCACCTCCTCAAACTCGAGATCATAGCCGGCCTTGATTTGGTTTACCGCCTGGGGCCAACCGAAACCGGCCAGGGAAGCGAGATTGACGATCGATGCGCCGTCGGCCAGCTTGGGGATCATGTTTTCGGTGAAGAATTTCAACCCGACCAGGTTGACCTTGAGCACCAGTTCGGCCGGTGCCGTGGGCGGCAGGCCGGCGATGTTGGCAATCCCGTCGGCACCCATCGGCAAGGCCATGATCAGGGCCTGGATCGTGCGGCGGTCCGACAGGTCGGCCCGGTAGAGCTCATCCACGTATTCGGTGGTTTTGGTGATGTCGACGCCGATGACATCTCCACCCATTTGCTTAATGGTTTTAGAAGTTTCCAGGCCGATGCCGGATGCACATCCGGTGACAATGATGGTTTTGCCCCGCAGGATTTTGCCGAATTTCTTGCCTAAGTCAACATTCGTTTGATCCATGGTCTGCACCTGATGAATTATATTTTGTCATATTTGTTTTGTCGCAGAATACCTGGTCCTTCCCACCGTCGGGGATCAAAGACAATCGGCTATGCCGAGAATCCTGCTGCCAGCGGGAGCGGAATGATGGAATACTGGAATATTGGAATGCTGGGTTTAGTGGAATGGGATCTATTTTTATAAGGATGGCAAGGATCAGTTTCTAAAATCAGACCGTCATCCGCTTTCAATTCCCAATATTCCATAATTCCACCTTTCCATTATTCCGTTGGGTACTTATCGGGAAACACCATTCCCATATGTCCAGAAGGCTTTTTCCAATACTCCAATACCCCCATTACTCCTCAATCTAAATCCAGAGCCCCATCTAGGGACACCATGGAGATACTCTGATTCGCTGATCCTAAAAACTAGAACACCGGCGGATAACCGCGGCCGCCGCGTTCGAAAGTGATCCACCTGGTTTCGGTAAATGCTTCGATGGACCAGCGTCCGCCGTGCCGTCCCACACCGGATGCTTTTGAACCGCCAAACGGAACAATGGGTTCATCATTAACGGAAGAACAATTGATATGGCACATTCCGGTTTCAAGCCGCTGGGCGATGGCCAGCCCGCGGTTTTCATTGCGGGTGATGACCCCTGAAGAAAGGCCGAATTCGGTGTCATTGGCAAGGGCGACGGCTTCATCATCCGTTCTGAACGGAATGACCGGGATGACCGGACCGAAGGTTTCTTCGCGGTAGACCTTCATGTCGGCGGTGACGTTGGTCAAAATGGTCGGTTCCACAAAACGCCCGGTGATACCGCCGCCCTGGACCACATTGGCCCCCTTGGCCACCGCGTCATCGATTTGTTCTTTTATCTGCGCCACCTGCCGGTCATTGATCAGGGGACCGATGACATTCGAATCATCCGCCATCGGATCACCGACCTTCAGTTTGGCAGCTCTCTCAACGAATTGCTTCAGAAATTCTTCGAAAATACGCTCCTGGACGAGGATTTTTTCCACCGACATGCAAATCTGCCCCTGATGCATAAAGGATCCGAAATTGGCCGCCCCGGTTGCCCGATCCATGTCCGCATCGTCGCAGACGATCAGGCAGTCTTTGCCGCCCAACTCGACACAGCATTTTTTCAGGTGAGCGCCGGCCTTGGCGGCGATCTGCCGTCCAAGGGGGGTCGACCCGGTAAAAGAAATCCCTTTCACCAGAGGATTTTCGATGAGCTCGTCGCCGACATCGGCCAGGTTTTCTTTCGAGCAGGTGACCACATTCAACACACCTTCCGGAACACCGGCTTCGTCGAAGGCTTCAGCAAACAGCAGTCCTCCGCAGTAGGGCGTTTCCGACGACGGTTTGAGCACGACCGTATTGCCGGCTGCAATTGCAAATACCAGCCCGCGTCCGCTGAGCACACAGGGAAAATTCCAGGGACTGATTACGGAAATAACCCCCATGGGTCGTCGGATCGCCATGGACAGCTTGCCGTGCATTGACGGCAAAATTTCACCCACTTGCGCATAGTTGGATGCCGCGGCGGCCTCGAAGAGATCGACCAGATAACCGGCTTCAAACATGCCCTTGCCGAACCATCCGCCGGCCTCGCCCTGCAGTGCCCTGGCAATATCCATCTTGCGCTTCTCAAAAACCTCGGCAACTTTGAGCATGTATTTGGAGCGCTGGTTGAACGGCAGTTCCGACCATTGGCGGAAACCGGCCTGGGCGGCCTCGATCGCTGCCACCGCCTCCCGGTGTCGGCCGTCGGGGATATTGGCCCACACCGAGTTGTCGGAAGGATTTAAATCGGCAAACGTGCGTGGAGTCGTTGTCCATTGGCCCCCGATGTACAGGCCTTTAAATTCTTTAGCCATCTTATTTGTCCTTTACCAAGACCAGTTCTCCCGGACCCTGGCCGGAATCCGGCTTTAACCGGCGATAGATCTCGATCTTGGGTTTGCGATAAATTTCGATTTCAGGCAGATTATCGAAATTTTCAGGTTCCTTTTTGCGACTGGCCGGTGTTTGAGGCACGGCTTGAACTACTTCCGGCGTCCTAGCTTTGACCGCGGCTTTTTCAATCTCCGCCAGCAACCGGGCGATGTGATCGCTTGGTTTTTTGCCGGACCGGCTCGGTGGGCCGGTGCCAAGGACTTCAGATCGCGTTGCATTGACATGCTCGGATTGAATTTTCTCAGCATTGCGAACCAGATTGCTGATGTTTTGAGGCAGCAAATCATCGGCGCGAACGGAAGTGCGATGACCGCGTGATATGCTAATTGCAGGTTGTGCCGGTAGATCCCCGCCGGAGGGTATATTAGACGGTGCAATTGATGCCGGCTGCTCGGGCGTCGATTCTGCAGCTGGATGGATCTTTACTTCTGTTTCACCGGCTCCACCCAGATAAGCCATTTGAACCGCAGGATCATTCATCAAACTGGAGGCAGCGTTTTCCCCGACGATTCGAGCGTTTTCCAGCAGATAACCGCGGTCGGCAATCGCCAGACTCAGTTTGGCGTTCTGCTCGACCAATAATATCCCGATTCCGGTTTCACGCACCGCTGTCAGAATCCGGAAAAGTTCTTTGCACAATAAGGGCGAAAGACCCAGAGACGGCTCATCAAGCATCAACAGAACGGGCGAAGACATCATGGCGCGGCCGATTGCCACCATCTTTTGCTCACCGCCGCTCATGGTATGCACGACCTGATTTTGCCGTTCGCTCAGCTTGGGAAACAAACTTATAACCCGATCAAGATTGCTGCCCTGGTCCGGCCTGGCATGGGAAGAATATGCGCCCAGCAATAAGTTTTCGCGGACCGTCAGTTCGTCAAATACCCCGCGGCCTTCCGGTACCAGGGCGATTCGCTGCTCGACGATCCGGTGCGGCGGCAATCCCAGGATTTCCGTGTCGTCCATCTTGACCGAGCCGGATTGATTACCCTTGCACATCCCGCAAATCGTTTTGAGCAGGGTGCTTTTGCCGGCGCCGTTGGCACCCAGGATCACCACGATTTCACCCGGTCTGATTTGAATCGATACCTCTTCCAGGGCGCGGTGCTGGCCGTAGCTGACCGAAAGGTTTATTGTTTCAAGCATCGTCGTCTCCCAAATAGGCGCGAATCACTTCCCGGTCGGACAGCACTTCAGCCGGTATGCCGGCGGCAATTTTCCGGCCGCTGTTCATGACGATACAGGTGTCGCATAGACTGCGAATTGCGTCCACCATGTGTTCTACCAGCAGAATGGTTTTGCCTTCGTCCCGCAACTCGCGGATCAAGCTGATCCCGGTTTCAAGTTCGGTGGGATTCAAGCCGGCCAGCCATTCATCCAGCAGCAATATTTCCGGATCAGATGCCAGCACGCGGGCCAGCTCCAGGCGCTTCTGATCGATATAGGTCAGGGCTGAGACCGGGGCTTGCTCCTTTTTTTCCAGACCGACCCTGGAAAGCATCCGGCGGGCATGTTCTTCCGCGAATCGCCCCCAGCGCCGGACATGACCGAATACGGCACCGGCAATCACATTCTCCAGCACCGAAAGAGACGGCAGCATCCTCACCAGCTGGAAGGTGCGACATACCCCCAGCTGGGAAATCTTCTGGGGCGACATTCCCGATATCCGTCTTCCCTCGAAAGTGATCAGCCCGGCCGACAACTTAATCGCGCCGGTAATCAGGTTGATCATGGTGGTTTTGCCGGATCCGTTGGGGCCGATCAGGCCCGTGACTTCATTTTCGTTGACGTTGAAGCTTACGGAATCGACGGCAACCAGCCCGCCAAACATTTTCGTGACGCCTTTGATAGACAGGATCGAACTCCGGCTCATTGGGTTAGACCTCGTTGATTAGTTTAATGGTTGAAGGGTTGATTAGGTAAATTATAGTTATAATTTCATAATGTTACGATTTTTGGACCCTGAAGTATCCAATTATTTTGCAAATATGGGATAAATCCATATTTACAACCACTTAACCAATCAACTAATCAACCAATCAACTATATCTGCGTGTTACCCATTCCCGGCCTGACGCGGTGGATCAAAGACTCCAGGCGGCCGACAATCCCGTGGGGTATGACGAAGACGATCAGCAAGAAGGCAATTCCCAACAGCAGCATGTTCTGATTGGGGTATTTCGCCGAAATCACTTCCCAAAGCAATGAGAACGGCACCACACCCACCAGCGGTCCCCACAGCCGCGTTACGCCTCCGAGCAATGCCATGATGACCACTTGAAATGAAAGCATGGCGGAGAACGCCAGATTGGGTTCAATATAGGTCCAGCGGGGGGCCAGCAGGGCGCCAGTCAACGCGGCGACCATGCCCGAAACCACAAACAGGGTGACTTTTATGCGGGCTGTTTTGATGCCGCAGTGGGCTGCCACGACTTCATCATTACCGATGATGCGCAGCGCGAAGCCAAGACGTGATCGGCCGATCCACCAGCCGGCCAAATACACCAGGGCTGCGACCGCCACCAACTCCCAATAGATTATCTCCTCGGTGATATTGGTCAGAACATAAAGGCCGCGCTGGCCACCCATATTATTCTGGATCCAGGTGACGACCTGGCGAATCATTTCGGCCAGGCCCAGCGTGAAAATGACGAAATACACACCGGACAGGCGCAGGGTCGCCAGGCCCACCAGCGCTGCTAAAACCGCGCCGGCGACAAGTGACATGACCAGCAATACCGGATACGGAATATATTCGATGCCGGCGGCCACGACATAAGTGCCGAGACCGTAAAAGGCGGCGGTTGCCAGTGATATGTAATGGGTCGGTCCCGAAAACAAAGCCCAGCTGGTCGCCAGCACATTGTACATGGCTATCGTGACCCCCAGGGACAAAAAATATCCGTTGTCCGTCAGGGGCAACAGCGCTGCCAGGCCGAGACCGACCGCCGCCAGGATCAGTTTGCGCGTTTCCGATACCGTCATGAGCCGGCCCTTCCGAACAGGCCTTGCGGCCGAAACAACAGCACGAGAATGAACATCAGGTAAGCGGCCGCCAGCGTCAGGCCCGGATCGATCAGGCTTGCGACTGCGGTTTCCGCCAATCCCAGGATAAGGGCCGCCACCATCACGCCGCGCACATCACCGACGCCGCCCATGATCACGATGATCAAGGCCTTCATGGTGAAGATCACACCGATCGAAGCATCCATGGTCAAAAAGGTGCTGATCAGCGCACCGCCGACGGCTGTCACGGCGCCCCCCAGGGCAAACGCGAAGGCCGAAATCCGCCGGACATTGATGCCGGTGAGTCCGGATACCTGGGGATTGAAGGCCACGGCCCGCACCGCCACGCCCTGGCGTGACTTGTTGAGCCAGACATACAGCAGGACATAGATGATCACGGCCACGATAAACGCCACCACGCGGTTCAGGGCAAAGGTGTTGCCCAGAATGTCAAATGGCTCCGCCAGGTAGGAATACGTGAAATACTCACCGCCGAATGTCGCCAGCATGATTCCCACAAACGCAAAACTCAATCCGAACGTGGCCAGAATACAGTCCACTTCGAGCTGCCCCCGGGTCTTGGCGCGCTTGACCAGCGGTAAGAGAATCAACTGGTAGATGAGCCAGTTGGCTGCAAATGTGACCGGGGCAACCACAACAATTGACAGCAGCGGGCTGACCTGCCCGGCGGTAAACAGCCAGAAAGCCGAAAATGCTCCGGCGACGAGCATTTCGCCATTGGCAAGATTCATTATCCTGGCTACGCCGTATTGCAGGTTCAGCCCCATGGCGATCAGGGCATACGTGCCGCCCAGGAATAACCCTGTAATCAAAATGTCCATTTACTTCCAGCCGGTCTTCAATCTGACAGGCTTTTCTCCGGGCCTGCCGGTGGAGGCCACGCCGTAGAACACACCGTCCTGCCACTGGCCGACCGTCCAGAATTTTTTGTTGAACTGCTTGGCGAAGGTGATGTCACCCAGAACCGTATCGAAACTATTCTGTTTCAAATATTCGATGACGGCCGCCCGGTCAACCGCCCCGACGCCCTCGATCGCCTGCTCCAGAATCTGCAGGGACGCATAGGTGGTGGCGCTGGCCCAAAAGTCGGCGTCTTTGCCGGTGATTTCCTTGTGGGCCTTCATATAGGCTTTCATCGCGGGCGTATCGGGATTGACCCCCCCCCGGCGCCCAGGTTGCCTTCAATGGCAGCGCCGAACTTTCCGAGATAAGCCGGGAAACAGGTGGCGACAGCCGTGTAGAACGCCTTCACATCCAGGTTCTGAATGATGGCCTGCTGGGTCAAACCGAAAGTATCCGGCGGATAAGACCAGGCGACAAAGGCATCGGGATTGCTGGCTTTGGCACCCTTGATAACCGGCGAGAGATCCTGGGTGCCGAGCGGGTAGGATTTATCATAGACAATTTCAAAACCGGCCTCTTTAAAGAGGGGCCGGGCCGAGCCGGCCAGCTCGATGCCAAATGCATCGGCCACGTTGACCATGGCGATCTTGTTGCCGATCTTTCCGTCGGCTCTCATCTTTGATAAAATTTGCTCGACGGACTCGGTGAACCCTGTTGTATCCCCCAGGGTGAAGAATAGATTCGGATAGAGCTTGGTCAGTTTCTCCACCTGGTCGGTGATGGCGCTGACCGCAATATGCGGATAGCCATATTTGGCGAATATCGGCGCCGAGGCGATATTCAGACCCGTGCCGTAAGGCGCGACGATGAAATCGACCTTGTCCTGGGTGGCGAGCCGTTGCACCGCCTTAATGGTCTCGCCCGGATTGGTCTGGTCATCGTATTCGATCAGTTCAAGTTTGGCCATGCCGCTATTGAGCTTGAGCCCGCCGCGGGCGTTTACCTGCTCGACCCAAAGTGTAATATTGGGCCAATGCGTGATGGCCGCCCCGCCGGCCAGGGGCCCGGTTTTCGGGGCTACGGCACCGATTTTTATAACATCGGCCGCCAACACCGTCCCCGGAATCAGCGAACCGGTGACGATCACCGCCGCTGAAAAGATGATCAGTATTCCGCTAAACAACCAAGAAGAACTACCTGCGTTACGCGTTTTCATAATGAACCTCCTTTTTGTTTAATTCGACACTAACCCCTAGTATTTCAGTATCGAATAATTCTATAGAGTGGACGCATAAACGTAAAAATTCTCATTATATCAGCATGATAAGATAAAATACTACTTGACTTTTTTTGATATAAGTACTACTAAAATCACTCCTTTTATAGGCCTAGTTCCCTAAAACT
>Ga0209149_1000085_pt1 | contig 41266 bp, 48 predicted proteins | sample WorMetTyACAVOLI2_FD_187423 | JGI IMG/M metagenome (GOLD analysis project Ga0209149, IMG submission 187423) | Marine gutless worms symbiont microbial communities from Max Planck institute for Marine Microbiology, Germany - Olavius algarvensis... ... | reverse complement strand
TAACCTGAAGCACAGCAGATTGCTGCTTTAACCAATTTTTCAAAGAACATTGACCAAATTTAAAATGTTGGACCTACAATTTTGTAATTTATTCTGATCAATTTTAAGTTTATGCGCAGGCTCTATAGCTTATTACATTTACAGATCATTGACAATTACCATTTGCGAAACGGATAATGCAGGCCAGTAGCTCTAACGGTAGAGCATCGGACTCCAAATCCGGGTGTTGGGGGTTCGAATCCCTCCTGGCCTGCCACACTTTTTGTTGGTGAAGCTCAGAGTTCGAAGATCAAAGGATAAATTAATTTCCTTCGTTTTAGCAGACTCGGAGCTTTCGCCATTTTAGGAGCACAATGGGACGGATACAACGTAAAAAGCCATCTGGATCAAAAAAGAAAAAGAAACAGCGATCTGATCAACAGCCGGCCGGTGGCGTCAAGCAGGCCCAGGTTCACGGGCTGAAAAAAGGGTCTGCAGGTGCTGCAGTCGTTAAGAGCGACAAGAAAAAGCAGGCGCCGGGCGCCGGCCCGGTGGCCAGCAAACCCAAAGACAACCTGTTGACCAAAACCACCCAGTTTTTAAGGGAGGTCAAGGTCGAGCTGAAAAAGGTTACCTGGCCATCACGCAAGCAAACTATCGGCTCCACCGCGGTGGTTATTGCCCTGGTGATGATCATATCATTGTTTCTCGGTGTCGTCGATTTTGGCATTTCCAGTTTGATCCGTATCGTTCTTCAATAATCTGAGGAGATAGAAGAGTGGCGCTTAAATGGTACATAGTTCATGTGTATTCCGGCTTCGAAAACAAGGTTAAAGCGGCTTTAGAGGAGCGGATTGCCGCCGGGCTTCATCCTGAAAAGTTCGGTGAAGTTCTCGTGCCGACCGAGGAGATCGTCGAGCTTGTAAAAGGGAAGCGCAAAACATCTTCCAGGAAATTTTATCCGGGATACATCCTGGTCAAAATGCAGCTTGACGATGAAACCTGGCACATCGTCAATGATACCGCCAAGGTGACCGGATTTTTAGGCGGTCGTGAAAAGCCGACCCCTATATCCGATCAGGAGGCTGATCAAATTCTAAACCGGATGGAAGCCGGCAAACTCAAACCGCAGCCAAAATATTTTTTCGAATCCGGCGACGATATCCGGGTCATCGACGGGCCGTTTACAAATTTCAACGGTACGGTGGAAGAAGTCAATCATGAAAAGGGTAAAATCAAAGTCCTGGTGAGCATTTTCGGCCGCGCAACGCCGGTGGAACTGGACTTTGTGCAGGTCCAGAAATTGTAGGCTGGGTGCTGGATACTCGATGCTGGATGCTGGATACTGGATGCTGGATGCTGGATACTCGATGCTGGATGCTGGATACTCGATGCTGGATGCTGGATGCTGGATACTGGATGCTGGATGCTGGATGCTGGATGCTGGATGCTGGATGCTGGATGCTGGATGCTCGATGCTGGATGCTGGATGCTGGATGCTGGATGCTGGATGCTGGATGCTGGATGCGGGATGCTGGATGCGGGATGCGGGATGCTGGATGCGGGATGCGGGATGCTGGATGCTGGATACTTGATGCTGGATACTCGATGCTGGATGCTGGATGCTGGATGCTGGATGCTGGATACTGGATGCTGGGTGCTGGATACTGGATACTGGATGCTGGATACCTGAGGCTGGAGGATGGATAAAATAAGAAATGATCTTTTTTTATATCCAGTATCGAGTATCAAGAAACGAGTATCCAGATTATATCCAGTATCGAGAATCGAGTATCCAGGATCATGTTTGTAAGAGACACATTCCTCTGTCAAATATAAATACTATTTTCCCGCTGGGATGCGGGACTAAACGCAGGAGATAATAGGTTAAAATGGCAAAAAAGGTAATGGCGCTGATTAAACTGCAAGTCGAAGCTGGCAAGGCCAATCCATCCCCTCCCATCGGTCCGGCACTGGGCCAACACGGGGTGAATATCATGGACTTTTGCAAAGCATTTAATTCACGGACGGCCCAGGATGATGGGATGATTATTCCTGTGGTGATAACCGTTTTTCAGGACCGGTCGTTTACGTTCATTACGAAAACACCTCCGGCAGCCGTTTTGCTGAAAAAAGCGGCCAAAGTAGCCAAAGGCGCCGGGGACCCGAAACGGGATCGGGTCGGCTCGGTTACCAGAGCGCAGGTCGAAGAGATTGCCAATCAAAAAATGGTTGATCTCAACGCGAATGATTTGGAGGCTGCCTGTAAAATTATCGCCGGAACGGCGCGCAGTATGGGAATTGAAGTGGCATAGAAAAGACGTGTTGCGTGTTTCGCGTTACGGGTTAAATTACCGTGCATCGTACCTCATAACCCGCAACCCGAAACCCGCGACTCGCAACGCGATATAAGGAGATAATGAAGACGATGCCGAAACGAGGTAAAAAATATACTGAATCGAAAGAAAAGATGAGTAACGGTGCGGTCGATGGTTTTGAAGAAGCCGTCAAAAAAACCCTTGAATCATCGTATGCCAAGTTCGATGAATCCATCGATGTGGCCGTCCGCCTGGGGGTCGATCCCCGACACGCCGACCAGATGGTGCGCGGAAGTGTAATTCTGCCCAATGGGACCGGTAAGGAGGTTAAAATCCTTGTTTTTGCCAAGGGCGAGAAAGAAAAGGAAGCCCTCGATGCCGGCGCCGATTATGTTGGCAATGACGAGCTCGTCGAAAAGATAAAAGGTGGCTGGTTCGGCTTTGACAAAGCCGTCGCCACACCGGATATGATGGGCACCGTCGGGAAAATCGGTAAGCTGCTCGGACCGCGAGGGCTGATGCCCAATGCCAAAACCGGAACCGTTACTTTCGATATTGCCAGGGCTGTTGCAGAACTCAAGGCCGGTAAAATCGACTTCAGGGTCGAAAAAGCCGGTATCGTCCACGCCCCCATGGGAAAGGTTTCTTTCGGTGTTGAAAAAATCGTCCAGAATATGACTGCCTTTTTAGAAACCATCTTACGTCTCAAGCCGGCTTCCAGCAAAGGAACTTACTTGAAAGGTATTGCTCTGTCTACCACGATGGGACCCGGGATCAGGGTCGATGCTGCACATATAAAGGAATTGGTCAAATAATTTGTTCTCAAGTTCCAGGGCGTTAGAATCCGCCGGCCAAACAATATCTTGGGAGACGAAACATTTCATTATAAAATAGCCTCTACGACCTGCTTTGGGTAGAGGCTTCAACTCAAAATTACTCTGTCGGAGACCGTAGGTTCACTGCCAATTTGGCTGACCAAAGTTGTGTTTAATCGGCATTGCCGGCCTACCGAGACGGATATGTGATTGTCCTATAAACAACCTGATGTCCAGGATCACAATTACAGATCAGTTTTACCGCGTTTCCTCCGGTTTTTGTTCAGATCATGAAAGGAGGTGAAATTAACAGTTGAAATTAGCAGCCAAACAACAAATTGCCGAAGATCTGCACGCCAGATTTGCCAAATCCGCAATTATCGTTCTGACCGACTATAAAGGCCTGGATGTGACGACGATCAATGACTTGCGTCGCAAGCTCAGGGAAGAGAACATCGAATACCAGGTAGTCAAAAACACGCTGCTTGTGCGAGCAGCGGAAGACACCGAAGTCGCCCTGATCAAAGATCATTTCAAAGGTCCCAGTGCGGTTGCGATAAGCTACGATGATCCGGTCGCTCCGGCCAAGGTTTTAACACAGTTTGCCAAGGACAATAAAAATCTTGAAATCAAGGTCGGCGTGCTCAACGGCAAAGTGCTCGATGCTCAAGCGATCAAGGCCCTGGCGGCCCTGCCTTCCAGAGAGGTCCTGCTGGCGCAATTCTTGTCGGCCCTCAACGCGGTGCCGACCTCATTTGTGAGAGTACTGGCTGAAGTTCCCAGAAGCCTCGTGAATGTGCTGTCAGCGATTAAGGATCAGAAGGAAGCGGCCTGATGCTGCAGTTCTGGTAACCATTGTTAAAGAGATCAAAAGAAAATTGAAAGAATAACTGGAGGAAAAAATGGCAGAAATTAGCAAAGAAGATGTAATTGGATTTATTGCAGGCATGTCGGTTCTGGAATTGTCCGAACTGGTCAAAGATATGGAAGAAAAATTCGGCGTTTCGGCGGCGGCACCGGTAGCCATGATGGCAGCCGGACCGGCGGATGCGGGCGCCGGCGAAGCGGCCGAGGAACATACGGAGTTTGACGTTATTCTGACCGCATTCGGCGACAAGAAAATTCAGGTCATCAAAGAGGTCAGGGCTATTACCGGGCTGGGCCTCAAGGATGCCAAAGAACTCGTTGACGGCGTGCCCAAGCCCGTCAAAGAGGGTGTCCCCAAAGATGAAGCTGAAAAAGTCAAGGCTCAATTGGAAGAAGCCGGGGCTCAGGTTGAGGTTAAATAATAATCTGTCAGTTGTTGGTTGTCAGTTGTCCGCTGTTCCGATTCGTGCGGATCTGCCACTAAAGACCGTACCTGGATTTCAGTCGCATCTGTTCAGGGTCAACTGACCACCGACAGCTGTACGCATATCAAATTAGCTAAATATACTTCAGTATCCGTCAATCCCGAAAGATTCAATTCATAATCGTTAATGAGACTGCTTTATCACCAACGGACAACTGACAAATAATAACATACAATAACGGGAGATGCCATGTCTGATAGGCCTTTGGCAAATACGCGCATACGCAAAAATTTCGGCAAAATAAAAAAGTTGGTCGACATCCCGGATCTTATCGGGATGCAGCGGGAATCATTTCAACGGTTTCTGCAGATGGACATCGCCCCTGAAAAGCGGCGGGATATCGGTTTGCAGGCTGTCTTTAAGTCCGTGTTTCCAATTAAAGATTTTACCGGGAGCGCATCCCTTGAATTTGTCTCCTATCGTTTTGGAGAAGTAAAACACAGCATCGAAGAATGCATTCACCGAGGGATGACCTACGAAATTCCGGTTCGAATTACTGCCAGACTGGTGGTTTATGATGTTGACACCGAGACCGGCGTTTCCAACATCCGGGATATCAAAGAACAGGAAATCTATTTCGGCACGATACCCTTGATGACTGAGAAGGGGACTTTCATCATCAACGGGACCGAACGGGTGGTTGTCAGTCAGCTGCACCGTTCGTCAGGCGTGTTTTTTGACCACGACAAGGGAAAAACCCATTCCAGCGGCAAAATCATTTACAGTTCGCGGATAATTCCGGTGCGCGGTTCCTGGATCGATATGGAAATCGACCCGAAAGACATTGTCTATATTCGGATCGACCGACGGCGCAAGTTCCTGATCACCATACTTTTCAAAGCGTTCGGTTACACGGTCGAAGACCTGCTGTCCTATTTTTACCAAAAAGAGAAAATCGTGGTTCAGGGCAAGCGGTTTTTCAAAAAGTTTGATGAAAGATTCCTCAAGGGACGTCGGGCCAGCAAAGATGTCAAAGATCCCGAAAGCGGCGATGTCCTGGTCAAAAAAGGACGCATCTTCGCCCAGCGCTCGATCAAACGTTTGAAAGCCGCCAAAGCGGATTTGATTCCCATCCATGCCGATGAGGTCATGGAGCGGGCATTTGCGGAAAGCATATTGGATCCGAAAACCAAAGAACCCATTATAAAAGCCAATGATACCGTGGATGAAGACAACCTGGCCAAGCTGTCGGAAGCCGGTGTCAGCGAGTTTGAGCTGCTGTTTATCGATGGCTACACCGCCGGGGATTCGGTTCATAAAACCCTGTTGATGGACAAGGTCGAATCCAAAGAAGAAGCCCTGATTGAGATCTATCGCCGACTCAGGCCGGGCAATCCGGCCACGCCTGAAGTGGCCCAGGATTTCATCGATAACCTGTTTTTCAAGTCCACCTACTACGATCTCTCCGGGGTCGGGCGTTTGAAGATTAACCAGCGTTTGAACATCTCCAGTGAAATCAACTTGAATATTTTGCGCAAAGAAGACATCCTGCTGACCGCCAAGGCGTTGATCGAACTCAGGGATACCCAAGGGGTGGTGGATGATATAGACCATCTTGGAAACCGTCGGGTGCGCGCGGTCGGAGAACTGCTGGAAAACCAGTATCGCATCGGGCTGGTGCGGATGGAGCGTGCCATCAAAGAGCGCATGAGTCTGCAGGAAGTCGACGCGCTCATGCCCCACGACCTGGTAAACCCGAAACCCGTTTCGGCGGTGGTTAAAGAGTTTTTCGGTACCAGTCAGCTGTCTCAATTCATGGATCAGACCAATCCGCTTTCAGAGACCACTCATAAACGTCGCTTGAGCGCGTTGGGACCCGGCGGTCTGACCCGGGAGCGGGCCGGATTTGAAGTGCGGGACGTGCATCCCTCCCACTATGGCCGGATTTGTCCCATTGAAACTCCGGAAGGACCCAATATCGGCCTGATCGTATCGCTGAGCACCTATGCCCGGGTCAATGATTTTGGCTTTATTGAAACCCCATACCGGGTCGTCGAAAAGGCCAAAATTACCAAAGATGTTAAGTTCATGGATGCCTTCGAGGAAAAGGAGCAACCCATTGCCCAGGCCAATGCCCCGGTCAATGACAAAGGCGAATACGTCAATCCGCTGGTTACCTCGCGGGTGGCCGGCGAATTTACCATGGTCGAGCGCGCAGAAATTGAGTTGATGGATATTTCGCCCAATCAGCTGGTTAGTGTATCGGCCTCCCTGATTCCTTTTCTGGAAAATGACGACGCCAACCGCGCTTTGATGGGATCGAACATGCAGCGTCAGGCAGTGCCCCTGTTAATGAATCAAGCACCGCTGGTCGGTACGGGCATCGAGGCCGTTGTGGCCAGGGACTCGGGGGTGGCCATCGTCGCCAAACGCGATGCCACCGTCGTCGCGGTAGATGCCTCGCGCATCGTTCTCAGACATGATCCGACTGATGATCTCAATGAAAAGGATGTAACCATCTACAGCCTTTCTAAATTTATACGATCCAATCAAAATACCTGCTTCAACCATCGCCCGATCGTCAAAAAAGGGCAGCGGGTGTACGCCAGGGATATTATCGCCGACGGACCGGCCACCGAACAGGGGGAACTGGCGCTCGGTAAAAACGTCACCGTGGCCTTCATGCCGTGGGGCGGCTACAACTTTGAGGACTCCATCCTGGTCAGTGAGAGACTGGTCCGAGACGGGGTATACACCTCGGTGCATATCGAAGAATTCGAAGTTGTTGCCCGGGATACCAAGCTCGGCAAAGAGGAAATCACGCGGGATATCCCCAATGTCGGCGAAGAGGCTTTAAAAAACCTGGATGAGAGCGGCATTATCCGGCTGGGCGCCGAAGTCAATCCCGGGGATATCCTGGTCGGCAAGATAACGCCCAAGGGAGAAACCCAGCTTTCACCGGAAGAAAAGCTGTTGCGGGCCATATTCGGCGAGAAGGCCGGTGACGTCAAAGACACTTCTCTGCGCGTGCCCCCCGGAGTGCAGGGGATCGTCATCGACGCCAAAGTATTTTCAAGAAGAGGCATTGAAAAAGACGACCGCACCCGCCTGATCGAAGATGAAGAGATCGCCTCCCTGGAAAAAGATCGCGATGATGAACTGCAAGTCGTTGAAGATGTCGTGCGATCCCAACTGGCGGAATTGCTGGTGGGCAAAAAGACCTTTGCGCCGTTAAAAAAGGGCAAGAAGGTTCTGATCGCCAACGGTGCCAAAATCGACGCCAAAGCGCTGGCCGATATACCCATTGTTCATCTCGAAGGGGTCGTTTTAAAGGACCCCGAAGTCACCCAACAGGTCCATGAGATTATCGAACGTTATCGGGATCAGTGCGAGCTCTGTCGCCTGGCGTTCGAGCAGCAGGTCGGGCGCTATGAAAAAGGCGACGACCTGCCGCCGGGTGTGATCAAAATGGTCAAGGTCTATGTGAGTATGAAGCGCAAACTGTCGGTCGGCGACAAAATGGCCGGGCGCCACGGCAACAAGGGCGTCGTTTCGCGAATTCTGCCGATCGAAGATTTGCCCTATTTCGAGGACGGAACCCCGGTCGATATGGTGCTGAATCCACTCGGCGTGCCTTCGCGCATGAATGTGGGACAGATTCTCGAAATCCATCTCGGACGGGCGGCCAAAGTGCTGGGCGACCAGCTGAACCAACTGCTGGAAGAGCAGAAAACAAAGGCGCTGCGGGAAAAAATAAAGAAAATATTTGCCAAGCCGGAGATCAAGAAACAGATCACCAGCATGGATGACAATGATTTGGTCGATTTTGCGTCTTTTTATACGGACGGCGTCTTTATGGCGACCCCCGTTTTTGATGGTGCCAAAGAAAATGAAATCAAAGACCTTCTGCTTGAAGCCGGCCTTAACAGTACCGGACAGACCACGCTTTACGACGGGCGCAGCGGCGAACCTTTTGACAAGCAAATTACAGTCGGCACCATGTATGTCATGAAACTGCATCACCTGGTTGATGACAAGATTCATGCCCGTTCTATCGGTCCCTATTCGCTGGTCACCCAGCAGCCGCTGGGCGGCAAGGCCCAATTCGGCGGGCAGCGTCTGGGGGAAATGGAAGTGTGGGCCATGGAAGCCTATGGCGCGGCGTTTGCCCTGCAGGAATTTTTAACGGTAAAATCCGATGACATGGCCGGCCGAACCCGGATGTACGAAAAAATCGTCAAGGGCCAAAATGTGCTGGAGCCCGGCATCCCCGAATCATTCAGGGTGATGACCAAGGAACTGCAGGCACTGGGCCTGGATATCGCTTTGCTGGAAGAAGGCAGCTAAGCTGCAATTGAATATTGAATAATGAAAATTGAATATTTGTGGATGTCGCTTCGCTCCGTCGTTTTTAAAATTGATCCGCCGGCCTGCGACGAGCTCAGTCGAGTCGAGGCGAACCTTAAATCTTCAATATTCAATTTTTAACCTTGATGAATTCGTAAAAAGTCGAATTCATCATGTGTTTGGTGTTTGGTATTTGGAATAACACTTCGCACGTCATATCAAGATGTTATACCACTAAACACTAAACACCAAATACTAAACACTCTCGTAAACAAGTCGTTTTTCGACTTTTTACGAGACTGTCAACCTTAACCCTAAAATAGGAAAAATCCATGGAAACTCTGTATGATTTCTTTGCTAAACCGACAGATCCCAAACGGTACCGGGCCATTCGGCTCGCACTGGCATCACCGGAGCAAATTCGTAAATGGTCGCACGGAGAAATAAAAAAACCGGAAACCATTAATTATCGTACATTTAAACCGGAACGTGATGGTCTTTTCTGCGCAAAGATTTTTGGTCCTACCAAAGACTATGAGTGTAACTGTGGTAAGTATAAACGCATGAAACACAGAGGTGTCATCTGTGAGAAATGCGGTGTCGAGGTCATCCAGTCCAAGGTGCGCCGGGAGCGTATGGCCCATATCGAACTGGCAACCCCGGTGTCCCACATCTGGTTTTTAAAGAGCCTGCCGAGCAAGATCGGCAACCTGCTGGATCTGACCCTGAAGAATATGGAGAAGGTACTCTATTTCGACAGCTACATTGTGCTTGATCCCAAAGATACTCCCATGAGCAAGGGGCAGCTGCTTTCCGACGAGCAGTACCTTGAAGCACAGGAGACTTACGGGAATAAATTCGAAGCCGGTATCGGCGCTGAAGCGGTCAAAGTGTTGCTGGAAAGCATTAACCTGGATGAACTGTACGATGAACTGCGCACGGATATTCGCGAGACCGGGTCCGTAGCCAAAAGACAAAAATTGGCCAAACGGCTTAAAATCGTGGATGCCTTCCGTCGGTCGGGCGTCGATCCGGTCTGGATGATTATGGACGTGATCCCGGTTTTGCCGCCGGATCTGCGTCCCCTGGTGCCCCTTGAAGGCGGGCGCTTTGCCACATCGGACCTCAACGATCTGTATCGCCGGGTCATTAACCGCAATAACCGCTTGAAACGGCTGATTGATCTCAAAGCACCCGACATTATCGTGCGCAACGAAAAAAGAATGCTGCAGGAATCCGTTGATGTCCTGTTTGACAACGGCCGCCACGGTCGCGTGATTACCGGCACCAACAAGCGTCCCCTGAAATCTCTGAGCGATACCCTGAAAGGCAAACAGGGCCGATTCCGCCAGAATTTGCTGGGCAAACGCGTCGATTACTCCGGGCGTACCGTGATTACCGTCGGTCCCGACTTGCGGCTGCACCAGTGCGGCCTGCCCAAAAAGATGGCTTTGGAGCTTTTCAAACCGTTTGTCTACTATCGTCTGGAGCAAAAAGGGATGGTGTCAACGGTTAAAAGCGCCAAGAAAATGGTCGAACGCGAAATTCCTGAAGTTTGGGATACCCTGGACGAAGTCGTCAAAGAGTACCCGGTTTTACTCAATCGCGCGCCGACCCTGCATCGTCTTGGTATCCAGGCCTTCGAGCCGATTTTAATCGAGGGCAAAGCCCTGCAGCTGCACCCGCTGGTCTGTACCGCCTTTAATGCGGACTTTGACGGCGATCAGATGGCGGTGCACGTCCCGCTGTCCGTGGAGGCTCAAATCGAGGCCCGGGTGCTGATGCTGTCCAGCAATAACATCCTGTCCCCGGCCAACGGCAGCCCGATTATCGTGCCGAGCCAGGACATCGTTCTGGGGATCTACTACATCACGCGCCATGTTTCCGAGGCCGACGGCAATCGGAAAATATTTGCCAACGCCGAAGAGGTTCGATCCGCCTACGATGCCGGCGCCGTGGGCTTGCACCATCCGATTACGCTGCGCATGTATGGCAAGCGCTACGATACGACCGTCGGCCGGGTGTTGCTGTGGGAAATTATTCCCAAAGTCGACATTATGGAAATGCGCCACCTCAGTGTGGCGACGGTTGAGGAGATCCAGCCGATTTTGGAGCGACTGAATGCCGGTGAAGAATTTGTCGATCTGGTGCGTAAATACTCCCAGGCCGACGACAAAGAAAACGACGGCCTCATCGGAAAGTTGACCTTCAATGAATTCAAAGGGGTCTTCGGCTGTGAAGATGCGGATGTTGAGGCCCTGTACATGCTCAAAAAGGGCGAGCACAGTAAAGCCGCCCTTTTTGCCGGTGAAAATTATCATCTTTTCGAGGTGCTTGACAAAAATCCCGCAATTCCCTTTGACATTGTCAATCATGTCATGGACAAGAAAATGCTGCGCGATCTGGTGGATTATGTATATCGAAATCTGGGACCCAAGGCGACGGTCATCTTGTCCGACCGGCTCAAGGACCTGGGATATAAATTTTCAACCCAGGGCGGGCTTTCGATTTCCATTGACGCCATGATCACGCCTGACAGTAAACAGACCATCATAAAAAAGGCCGAAAAACGGGTGGCCGAGATCAGTCGCCAGTACACGGAAGGCTTGATCACCCAGGGGGAGAAGTACAACAAGGTCGTCGATATCTGGGCTAAAGCCACCGATGACGTTGCCAATGAAATGATGGACGCCATGAAGAATGAACCGGTGCAGGATCAGGCCGGCGAGCCCGTGCTCGATGCCAAGGGCCAACCCGTCAATGAAGAAAGCTTCAACCCGATTTACATGATGGCCGATTCCGGCGCCCGGGGCAGCAAGGACCAGATGCGCCAGCTGGCCGGCATGCGCGGTTTGATGGCCAAACCATCCGGTGAAATTATCGAAACGCCCATCGTGGCCAATTTCCGCGAAGGGCTATCCGTGCTGCAGTATTTCATCTCAACCCACGGTGCCCGCAAGGGTCTGGCTGACACGGCACTGAAGACCGCCAACTCCGGTTATCTGACGCGGCGCCTGGCCGATGTCGCCCAGGATTGTGTGGTTCTGGAAGATGATTGCGGAACGATGATGGGCGTTGAGGTGGAGCCCCTGATGGAAGGCGGTGAAGTTATCCAGCGGCTGGGTGAGCGTGTCCTGGGACGGGTGGCGGTTGAAGATATCATCGACCCGTTCAGCGAAGAATTGATTTGCGATCAAGGTCAGGAAATAGACGAACTTGTGATGCAAAAAATCGAAGAGGCCGGCCTGGGTCGGCTTAAGATTCGATCTGTTCTGACCTGCCGGGCCCGCAGCGGCGTTTGCGCCAGATGTTACGGTCGGGATCTGTCCCACGGCCGGTCGGTGGAAGTCGGCCAGGCCGTCGGCATACTGGCCGCCCAATCCATTGGTGAACCCGGCACCCAGCTGACCATGAGAACCTTCCATATCGGTGGTACCGCCAGTCGGCGGGTTGAACAGGCCGACATCCGGGCCCGGGTGGACGGCATTATTAAATTCGTTGACCTGAGCGTTGCTGAAAATTCCGAAAAGCAGCACGTGGTCATGAACCGCCGTGGCGGTAAGTTTACCATATTAAACAAAAGCGGCCGGGAATTGGAAAGTTTCCCCGTCATCTACGGTGCCCATCTGCAGGTTAAAGACGGCAGTAAAGTGAAAGCCGGTGATCTGCTTGCCTCCTGGGACCCTTTTACCACCCCGATTCTTTCGGAAGTGGACGGATCGATCAAATTCGGTGATATTGTCATCGGGCGCACCATGCAGGAAAAAGTGGATCCGGTTACCGGCAAATCCAGCCACACGATCATCGAATCCAAGACCGCCGATGAGCGGCCCCGGATATCCATTAAAGATGCGGACGGCAAGACTGCCAAGATTCCGGAATCCAGCGGTGCTGCGCGATATATCCTGCCGATCAATGCCATTTTGCTGGTGGAAGAAGGCGATGATGTCAAAGCCGGCGACGTGGTGGCCAAGCTTCCCAGGGCAACCACCAAAACCAAGGACATTACCGGTGGTCTGCCGCGGGTCGCCGAACTGTTTGAAGTGCGCAAACCCAAGGAGATCGCGGTACTCAGTCAAATCGACGGCTATGTCTCCATCGCCAAAAGCACCAAGAAAGGCAAGCAGAAAGTCACCGTGACACCGGTCGATGTCGGTGACAAAAAAGAATACCTGATTCCACGGGGCAAACACATCAATGTCTATGAAGGCGACTACATCAGGGCCGGCGAGCCCCTGATCGGCGGATCCGCCATACCCCAGGATATTCTGAGTATCAAGGGGGAAGTCGCCCTGGCGCGGTATCTGGTGGATGAAGTGCAGGAGGTTTACCGCCTGCAGGGTGTGCGCATCAACGACAAGCACATCGAGGTCATCGTGCGCCAGATGATGCGGCGGGTCAAGGTGACCAGCGTCGGTGATTCGGATTTTATCATGGAGGAACAGGTCGACAAGCTCAAGTTCGAAGAGGCCAACCGGGCCGTGGTCGAAAAAGGCGGCAAACCGGCCGTGGCAGAGCCCCTGATTCTCGGGATCACCAAGGCATCTTTGAGCACCGACAGTTTTATTTCGGCGGCCTCCTTTCAGGAAACCACCAAGGTGCTGACCGATGCCAGCATTTCCGGGGCGGTCGATTCCCTGAGGGGGCTGAAAGAGAACGTCATCATGGGCAGGCTCATTCCGGCCGGGACCGGCATGGTGCTGCACAACGATGTCGGCGTTGAGGTGTCGCAGTCCTAGCTGGACGCCGCAACGAGAGCAAGACCGTATTGACAGATTGTTGTCGATGTGCCGGTTGCTCAGATAACGATAAGGTTTCAGGTGTCAGTGTTCAGGTGTCAGCGTCATCGCTGGCCGCGAGCGTCCCGTCTAATAGAAATAAGAAACTGTGCCGATTTGGTGATTCAAATGAGAGTTGCTGAATGCTGAGTTAGATCGTTATTTGGTTCGTCCTCGTGCTCGTTTTCGAGGCTTTTGAGCCGTTTTCAGTATCGAGTACGAGTACGAGTAAGACGACGAGCACGATTCAAATACCCTGTTTTGGGTTTAATATAAATGTAGTTTCCTAAGAGGAATGTGTGATTCGATTTTCTGGATCTGACACCTGACACCTGACACCTGAAACCTGAAACGCAGCACATTGTTAGCCTCGGTATGCGGGACATCGACCGTGGCGACGATTTACCGGACGAAATTATCATCAAATCTTTAAAAACTGCAACAAAAGTGTTGACATTATCCGATTACATGTATACATATCGACATTTTGCTGCACGCGGCTTTTGAAACAGGATCAACCATAAAAATAGAGGAAAAAATGCCGACCATAAATCAGCTAATCAGAAAAGGCCGGAAAAAGATCAAAAAGAAAACCAATACCCCGGCATTGAAAGGGGCACCCCAGAAAAGAGGGGTCTGTACCCGGGTATATACTTCAACGCCCAAAAAACCGAACTCGGCATTGCGCAAAGTCGCCCGTGTGCGACTGACAACCGGTGTTGAAGTGACAGCCTATATCCCCGGCATCGGGCACAATCTTCAGGAGCATTCAGTGGTTCTGGTTCGTGGAGGACGGGTCAAGGACTTACCGGGCGTTCGGTATCACATCGTTCGCGGAACGTTGGATACGCTGGGAGTTGAAGACCGCAAACAGGGCCGGTCCAAATACGGCGCCAAACGGCCCAAATAAGTTAAGTTCATCGTTATTCGTTATTTGTTAATAGACCAGGGAGTAAATCGGGGGGGGGGGGGAGCTCGATTCCGCAATAGAAACAACTCATTTCTGTAGCACAGATAACCGATAACCAATAACCATTATCTATTATGGTGCAAGCATGCCAAGACGAAGAGATGTGCCTGAGCGACCAGTTATTTCCGATCTTAAATACGACAGCAAACTGGTTTCGAAATTTATAAACTGCGTCATGCGCGACGGCAAAAAGAGCACTGCCGAGTCGCTTCTCTATAACGCGTTTGACATCATGCAGGACAAGACCAAGGAATCTCCGCTCAAGCTTTTTGAAAAAGCGGTGGACAACGTGCGGCCGTTGATTGAAGTGAAATCCAGGCGAGTTGGTGGTTCAACCTACCAGGTACCGACAGAAATCCGGCCCTCGCGCCGCACTGCCCTGGGGATTCGGTGGATTATCGGGTATGCGCGCAAACGGCCCGAAAAGGGGATGGCACGCAAACTGGCGTCCGAACTGATGGATGCGGCCAACGGCCGCGGTGCCTCCGTCAAGAAAAGAGAAGACACCCATAAAATGGCCGAAGCCAACAAGGCCTTTGCCCATTTCCGGTGGTAAAGCGAACCATTGAAAACTTAAGATTGAAGATTGAATATTAATTGAGGTCGCTTCGCTCCATCGTTTATTAAAAAATTTTATAAAGCCGACTCGCCGTCCAGCGAAGAGCTCAGTCGAGTCGAGGCGAACCTTAATTATTCAATATTCAATAGACATTATTCATTAAAAAATAAGCACCTATTACTAGGGCATATCTTCTTTGACAATGCCCTATGTATTTCTTTAAGGGGAGGACAGGAACATGTCAAAGGCAAAGTTTGAGCGGACCAAGCCGCATGTGAACGTAGGTACGATTGGTCATATAGATCATGGCAAGACGACGTTAACGGCGGCGATCACCAAGCATCTTGGGTTGAAGGGGATGGCGGATTTCGTGCCTTTTGACCAGATCGACAAGGCGCCGGAGGAAAAAGAGCGCGGAATCACCATCGCCACAGCGCACGTTGAGTACCAGACGGAAAATCGTCATTACGCGCACGTGGATTGTCCGGGTCATGCCGACTATATCAAGAACATGATCACGGGGGCGGCGCAGATGGATGGAGCGATTTTGGTGGTGGGGGCTGATGATGGTCCGATGCCGCAGACCCGCGAGCATATATTGCTGGCGCGCCAGGTGGGAGTGCCGCAGATCGTGGTATTTTTGAACAAGTGCGACATGGTCGATGACGAGGAGTTGATCGAGTTGGTGGAGTTGGAGCTGCGGGAGCTGTTGGACAAGTATGAGTTTCCGGGCGACGATACGCCGATCGTGCGCGGCAGCGCGTTGAAGGCGCTGGAGAGCGACAACCCGGATGCCGAGGAGGTCAAGCCGATATTTGAGTTGATGGATGCCATTGATACGTTTATCCCGGAGCCCAAGCGCGATGTGGACAAGCCGTTTTTGATGCCGATCGAAGACGTGTTCAGCATTTCGGGTCGCGGCACGGTGGTGACGGGCCGCGTGGAGCGCGGGATTGTGCACGTGGGCGATGATGTGGAGATTGTGGGGATCCGTGAGACGTTTAAGACGGTGTGCACGGGAGTGGAGATGTTTCGCAAGCTGTTGGATGAGGGTCAGGCGGGCGACAACATCGGCGTGCTGCTGCGCGGGACCAAGCGCGACGAGGTGGAGCGCGGCCAGGTAGTGGCGGTGCCCGGATCGATCACGCCGCATACCAAGTTTAAGGCGGAAGTGTATATATTGAGCAAAGAGGAAGGCGGTCGTCACACGCCGTTTTTCAGCGGATATCGGCCGCAGTTTTATTTTCGGACAACGGATGTGACGGGGATATTGACGCTGCCCGAAGGCGTTGAGATGGTCATGCCGGGCGACAATGTCACCATTGAAGCGCATCTGATCACGCCGATCGCAATGGAAAAGGAGCTTCGCTTTGCAGTGCGTGAAGGTGGCCGTACGGTGGGTGCAGGCGTCGTCAGCGAAATTATCGAATAAAAGGAAAGACTTAGGGTAATGATAACAAATACCAAGATCAGGATCCGGCTTAAGGCGTATGATCATAAGCTGTTGGACCAGTCTGCTTCGGATATTGTTGATACGGCTGCCAAGACCGGTGCCAAAGTTGTGGGGCCGATACCTTTGCCGACACGGATAAATAAGTTCTGTGTCTTGCGTTCGCCCCACATCGACAAAAAGTCACGGGAGCAGTTTGAAATGCGGACTCACAAACGGCTGCTCGATATTCTTGAGCCCACGCAACAAACGGTAGATGCGCTGATGAAATTGGATCTCTCACCGGGTGTCGATGTTGAGATAAAGCTTTAGAAAACATAATAATGCGTAGCATAGAGTAATTAATCCGCAGACCTTCGATTCAGTAATCCTTGCAGTTCTCAATGGATTTTCCGCGGCCCTAAATATGCTATTTGACAGGGCGGATTAATTCCCGTCAAAACTGAAAAATCAAGCCTGTCTCAGGCAGAGGCGATTAAAAAGATAACAGCTGCACACAAGGGATAGATTTGGCCATGAGCAGAGGAATATTAGGAAAAAAATTAGGGATGACCAGCGTCTTCACATCCGAAGGAAGGTATGTTCCGGCGACCGTTATCGAAGCCGGACCGTGTGTGATCACTCAGATCAAGACCAGTAAAACCGACGGCTATGATGCGTTGCAGCTTGGATTCGGCGAGAAAAGATCCAGCCGGGTGAACAAGCCCCTGCAGGGGCATTTCAAAAAAAGCGGTGATAAATGCTTTCAGTTTATGAAAGAATTTTCGGTAGAAAATCCAGCTGATTATGAAGTCGGCCAGGCGCTCACGACCGAGATTTTTAAAGTGGGCGAGCGGGTCGATGTGGTTGGAACTACGAAAGGCCGCGGTTTTTCAGGTGTGATTAAGCGCCACGGTTTTCATCGCGGGCCCATGACCCACGGAAGCCGCAATATCCGGCGACCCGGGTCCGTTGGCTGCAGTGCCTGGCCGGCCAAAATTGTTAAGGGGAAAAAGATGCCCGGCCAGTACGGCAATGATCGTAAGACGATTCGCAATCTTGAAATCGTCGATATCCGTTCCGATGATAATTTGATTCTGGTGAAAGGAGCGGTTCCCGGAGCCGAAGCCGGCCTGGTGTCCGTAAATAAGCTCAAATTTTAAACAGATTATGTGATCCGTTGACTTGGATCAACGGTAATAGATGAGGAAAACTATGCCGGTTTTAGATGTCCAAAATGTAGAAGGCAAGCAAATTTCGCAGGTTGAACTTGCGGATGACGTATTTAGCGTGCCTGTCAAGTCAAGTGTCTTGCATGAAGTCGTTACCATGCAGTTGGCTAACCGGCGTTCCGGTACGGCAGCCGTCAAACATCGCAGCGACGTGCGGGGCAGCGGCCGCAAGCTTTTCCGGCAGAAAGGCACCGGACGGGCCCGTCGCGGCGATGTCAAATCACCGTTGCTGAGAGGCGGTGGGGTTGTTTTCGGACCTGACGGCAGGAAGTATACCCAGAAAACCACCAAAAAGGTTCGCAAGCTGGCGCTGAAGATGGCATTGAGCAGCAAAGTGCTCGAAAATAAGCTGATGGTTTTGGACCAATTCGAGCTCGACCGGATTAAAACCAGTGACTTTGTCAGCGTTCTCGAGGCCCTGAAACTCAGCAATGCCCTGATCGTCACCGAAAAAAAAGACGAGCATTTAGAGCTTTCGTCCAGAAACGTGCCTGATGTCAAGGTTCTGCGTAGTGAGGGCTTGAATGTTTACGATATTCTCAAATACCGGACATTGGTGCTTTTGGAGCCGGCGGTAAAGAACATTGAGGGGAGACTGCAAGCATGATGAACCATGAAATTATTAAAAGACCCCTGATCACCGAAAAGACCAGTATCCAGAAAGAAATGTTCAACAAGGTGACATTCGAGGTTGACCGCCGTGCCAATCGGATAGAGATAAAAAAGGCGATCGAGACTGTTTTTAATGTCAGGGTCGCCGGCGTTCAAACGATGCAGGTTACGGGTAAAACCAAGCAAAGAGGCCGAATAACCGGCAAACGACGCGATTGGAAAAAGGCGATTGTGACCCTGATGCCCGGTGAACGAATTGACTTCTTTGAGGGGGTATAACGAATGGCGACAAAAAAAGTAAAACCAACGTCTCCGGGACGACGATTTCAGGGCTATTCTTCCTTTGAAGAGGTCACGAAAACCAAGCCGGAAAAGCAGCTGCTGCGGGTTATCAAGAAAACGGGCGGCCGCAATGCCAAGGGCCGCATCACCAGCCGGCACCGCGGCGGCGGTCACAAACGTCACTATCGGGTCATCGATTTTAAACGCGACAAGATCGGCATTCCGGCCAAAGTGGCCTCGATCGAATACGATCCCAACCGATCGACCCGCATCGCCCTGCTGCACTATGTCGACGGTGAAAAGCGATACATCCTGGCGCCGTTGAATCTCAAGGTCGACGATGTCGTGCAATCCGGTCCCGAGGCCGATATCAAGCCCGGCAACACCTTGCCGATAAGCAATATTCCGTTGGGCACCCAGATTCACAATATCGAGCTGCGGCCCGGCAAGGGCGGCCAGATTGTGAGAAGTGCCGGAACCTATGCGCAGCTGGTCGCCAAGGAAGATCGCTACGCGCTGATCAAGCTGCCCTCCAGCGAGGTCCGCATGGTGCTGATGAACTGCAAGGCCACCGTCGGTCAGCTCGGCAATGTGGGCCATGAGAATATTGACCTGGGCAAGGCCGGCCGCAAACGCTGGCTGGGCAGAAGGCCCAAGGTCCGCGGCGTTGCCATGAATCCGGTCGACCATCCCATGGGAGGCGGTGAAGGACGCTCCTCCGGTGGACGTCATCCTTGCAGTCCGTGGGGTGTCCCGACCAAGGGCTATAAAACCCGCCGAAATAAAAGCAGTGATCGTTTGATCGTTAAACGACGCGCGAAGAAATAGTTATTCGTTATTTGTTATTAGTTATTAGAACTCAGGGACGCCATTTTGCGTTGTAAGATGATAATTTACAAATAAACGATAACCAGTAACCAGTAACCAATAACCAATTACTGAGGTAAGTATGCCACGATCGCTAAAAAAGGGTCCGTATGTTGAGCAAAAGCTAATGAGCAAAGTGCTGGTGGCACAGGAGACACGCAGTGCCCGGGTCATCCGGACCTGGTCCAGACGTTCGACGATTGTGCCGGAAATGGTCGGCATTACATTGGCGGTTCACAACGGTCGCAAGTTCGTGCCGGTGTTTATATCCGAGAATATGGTGGGTCACAAACTGGGTGAGTTTTCCCCGACCCGCACGTTTTACGGCCATGCCGGTGATAAAAGGTCTAAATTAAAGAGATAGAACCGATCGACATTGTTCGTGGGTTGGTTTGACTATTTGGTTTCAGGTGTTCCGCCGCAGGCGGATCATGTGTCAGCAATGACAATCGCAAGGAGTGGAAGTTGAAGCCTGATCCGCCTGCGGCGGAACACCCGACACCCGAACACTTCAAATAAAAGGTTAGGAACCATGGAGGTTAGAGCCGTCTCTAAATACGTTCGCATTTCACCAACTAAGGTGAAAAAGCTGGTGGGTGCGGTCAAAGGCAAACCGGTGGAACACGGGCTGCAGGCGCTCAAGTTTATGCCGCAGAAGGCCGCGGGCATTCTGGAAAAAATTATCCGTTCAGCTGTTGCCAATGCAGATCAAAATTCAGATATCGATGTCGATTTGCTGGTTATACGCAACATCACCGCCGATCAGGGGCCGACGCTCAAGCGTTGGAAGGCGCGAGCACGGGGTAGAGGAACGCGTATTTTGAAAAGAACCAGTCATATTACTGTCATCTTAGATGAAGAAACTGCGCTATCATAAAGGAGGTATAGGTTGGGCCAAAAAGTAAATCCGATAGGATTAAGATTGGGAATAGTCAAAACTTGGGAATCGCGATGGTTCGGTGGCAAGAACTATGCCCAATATATTCTGGAAGACCATAAGCTGCGCAAGTTTATCAAGAAAAAACTCTTCCACGCAGGTGTTTCACGGATTGAAATCGAAAGATCCTCCAAGCGCGTTCGGCTGCGAATCTACACCTCCCGACCCGGGATTGTAATCGGCAAAAAAGGTTCTGAAATATCGCAGCTCAAAAAAGATCTTGAAATTATGACCTCCCACGAGGTTATGATCGACATCCAGGAGGTCAGAAAGCCGGAAATAGAAGCTCAACTCGTGGCGGAAAATGTGGCCTTGCAGATCGAAAGGCGGGTCGCTTTTCGACGCGCCATGAAGCGGGGAGTTTCTTCAGCCATGCGCTTTGGCGCTCTGGGCGTAAAGATAATCTGTTCCGGGCGGCTGGGTGGCGCCGAGATGGCCCGCACCGAATGGTATCGGGAAGGCCGGGTGCCGCTGCATACCCTGCGGGCAGACATTGATTACGGCTTTATTGAAGCCCGCACCACCTACGGGATCATCGGCGTTAAAGTTTTTATTTTCAAGGGAGAGATACTGAAAAAAGATCATTTGCAGACGGAATCTGCCTAGCACCTTAAAATTTATGGTCTGTGAGTTTTTATTCCATCATGTTTAATCATCTAAAGTCGATATTCGTTGCCTAGCGCATTGCCGGGATTGCGGACTTTGTCCGGACAGATCTGATTGATGGGCAGCAGGCAACAGGAGTTAGTATTATGCTTAGCCCCAAAAAAGTAAAATTTCGCAAGCAGCAAAAGGGAAAAATGCGTGGCGTCGCGCGTCGCGGAAGCACGCTGAATTTTGGTGAATACGGGTTGCAGGCGACCGAATGCGGCAAAGTGAGCGCCAAACAAATCGAGGCGGCTCGTATTGCCATGACCCGGCATGTCAAGCGGGGGGGACGAATCTGGATTCGTATTTTCCCGGACAAGCCGTTTACCAAAAAACCTGCTGAAGTCAGGATGGGCAAAGGCAAGGGTTCGCCCGAAGGTTGGGAAGCCGTCATCCGTCCGGGTAAAATCCTTTACGAGATGCAGGGGGTTACCAAAGAAATGGCCCAGGAGGCCTTGCGGCTTGCCGCCCATAAGCTTGCGGTAAAAACTAAATTCGTCGAGAGGAGCGAGAGCTTATGAAGGCCAGCGAGATCAGGGATATGAACCTGGATGAAATGCATAGCAAAGTTTCTGACTTAAAAGAGGAACTGTTCAATCTGCGATTTCAACACGAAATCGGCCAGCTGGAAAATCCTCAACGGATGAAACAGACCAAAAAAGATATTGCCAGAGTGGAAACGATCATTAACGAAGTCACCTTAAACCAAAAGGAAACCAACGAGTAGTGGCTGCTATGAAACATAGAGGAATGAAAAGACAATTGATCGGGACGGTCGTCAGCAACAAGGCAGACAAAACAGCGACGGTTCTGGTTGAACGATTGGTAAAACACCGGATGTATCTTAAATATGTTAGAAGGCGCGCCAAATTTGCAGCCCATGATGCTCGCAATGATTGTCAGATAGGTGACAAGGTGCTGATTTCGGAATCCCGTCCTATTAGCAAGTCAAAGAGATGGCGGGTAATCAAAATCGTTGAAAAGGCTGTTTGATTTTAGAGGGAATTAAAGAAAATGATTCAGGCGGAAACACGATTGACCGTGGCTGACAATTCCGGCGCCAAAGTGCTCTATTGCATTAAAGTGCTGGGTGGCTCCCGCAGACGGTATGCATCCATCGGCGACATTATTGTGGTGGCCGTCAAGGAAGCCATACCGAACGCTAAAGTGAAAAAGGGGGATGTATTAAAAGCCGTTATCGTTCGAACGAAAAAAGAAATACGTCGACCCGACGGCTCTTATATCAGATTTGATGACAACTCGGCTGTGTTGATCAATGCGGCCCGCGAACCCATCGGTACCCGTATATTCGGTCCCGTGGCCCGCGAACTCAGGGCCAAACGGTTTATGAAGATTATATCCTTGGCACCAGAAGTGCTTTAGTTATTCGTTAATGGTTATTGGTTATTAGAGGGCGGCAATGACCGCATTAATTAAATTTATGACGAAAAGATCAAAAAATGGACGATATTCTTTTGAAACTAATAACCAATAACAGATAACCAATAACAAGCTGTTGGAGAAATTCTTATGATGGCAAATAAGTGCTATATAAAAAAGGACGACAAAGTAAAAGTCATTGCCGGCAGGGATAAGGGCAAGATTGGAAAAGTATTGAAGGTCGACCGCAAAAAGGGCGGTCTGCTCGTAGAGAAGATTAATATTGTCAAGCGTCACAGTAAACCGACCCAACAAAACCGACAGGGCGGGATTGTCGAAAAAGAAATGCCGATCCAATGGTCCAATGTCATGGTGATGTGTGGCAAATGCGTTGCTCCCGCCCGTGTCAAAATGCAGCGGCTGGAGGATGGCAATAAGGTTCGGGTCTGTGTAAAATGCGGCGAAGCACTGGACACATAAGACCATTTGCCGGAGGATCAGAATGTCACAATTAAAAAAGTTTTATGAAGATGATGCCGTTCCCAAGCTGATAAAAGCTTTTGGTTATAAGAATATCATGGAAGTTCCCAGGCTGGTAAAGGTTGTTCTGAACATGGGCCTGGGAGAGGCCATTCAAAATATCAAATTGTTGGATGCAGCTGCCGAGGAACTTAAAATCATTGCCGGTCAAAAGCCGGTAATCACGCGTGCCAAAAAATCGATTGCCGCTTTCAAATTGAGAGAAGGGATGCCCATCGGCTGCATGGTAACGCTGCGGCGCGAACGGATGTATGATTTTTTCTACAAGCTGGTAAATATTGCCCTGCCGCGTGTCCGTGACTTCCGGGGGATCTCCGGCAAGGCCTTTGACGGCCGCGGAAATTACTCGCTGGGAATTAAAGAGCACATGATATTCCCGGAGATTGATTTCGATAAGATCGATCGAATCAAAGGGCTTAACATCAGCGTGGTAACCAGCGCCAAAACCGACAACGAGGGTAAAGAACTTCTGCGGATTCTGGGCATGCCGTTTCGGAACTGATATTCATGGGTCTACGGTTCAGATATATGGGGCAGGCCTAAAGGCTCAAGAACCAAATAAAAAACATACCACGGAAGGGCACGGAGGGTCACGGAAAAATAAGTATATTTAAAACAATTTTTTGTATTCCGCTGCAGGCGGCTTAATATTTCCGTGTAACTCTGTGAAAAATCCGTGGTAAAAAAATAAAAATACGAATCCATTCCGCTTAAAAGCTTCAAGGTAAAAAATATAGGGTTCTGGATTCAGAAGTTCAGATTAGGAGGCCGAATTGGCAAAAAAAGCGCTTAGACATAAAGCGGTGCAAAAACCCAAGTTTAAAGTTAGATCCTATAATCGTTGCCCGATTTGCGGCCGACCCCGGGGTTATTTGAGGAAATTCGGTATTTGCCGAATTTGCTTTCGAGTATTTGCATCCCAGGGTAAATTACCCGGCGTCGTAAAATCCAGCTGGTAGACTGAATTATAGGCACCGGCAGCAGGCCGCAGGTCCGTCGGCTGCTGATAGAACTACAGCACTGGTACAACTGGTCCCGGGGACCAGAAACGAGCAATAGAGACCGGAACGACAGGAGAAAACAATGGCGATTAGTGATCCAATAGCTGACATGTTAACCCGCGTGCGCAATGCGGCCAAAGCAAAATTCAACAGCGTAGATGTTCCTGGATCGACCTTAAAAATCGAGCTGGCAAAAATATTGAAAAGTGAAGGATACATCCGCAACTATAAGTTTCTCAAAGACGGCAAGCAGGGAATTTTACGGATTTATCTCAAATACGGCGGGGGCCAATCCAACGTGATCTATGGTCTCAAGCGAATCAGTAAACCCAGCCGGCGTGTATATGTGAGATGCAAGGAGATCAAGCCGGTCTACAATGGCATGGGAATTGCGATTTTATCTACTTCCAAAGGCGTAATGACGGATAAGAAAGCGCGCCAGGATAAAGTCGGCGGCGAAATTCTCTGCCAGGTCTGGTAGGGTTTATCCAATCAACTGAATAAAGGGGAGCAGCATATGTCTCGAGTTGGTAAAAAACCGATTCCGATACCGGATAAAACTAAAATCACTTATGCCGACAGGGTGTTGACCGTCGAGGGCGGCAAGGGCAAGCTGGTTCAGACCATTCATCCCACGGTTGACTTAGATATTGATGACAGCGTCATGAACGTAACCTTGTCCACCGACGACAGGCCCACGCGGGCCCTGCAGGGGCTGACCCGCAGCCTGGTTGCCAATATGATCGCCGGCGTGAACCAGGGATTCGAACGCAAACTTGAAATAAACGGCATTGGCTATCGGGCCGAACTCAGCGGCAAGCAGATCATTCTTCACGTCGGCTACTCGAATCCGGTTCCATTTGATTTGCCGGAGGGTATATCGGCAACCGTCGAGAAAAACAACAACATTAAACTTTTCGGTATCGATAAACAACAGGTGGGGCTGGCAGCGGCAGCCATCAGGCGGATTCGGCCACCGGAGCCTTACAAGGGCAAGGGCATCAAGTATGCCGAGGAGCAAATTCGCAGAAAAGCCGGCAAGACCGGCACCAAGTAGAATGACGATTGACGAATGGCGAATGACGAATTAAGGTCCGCCTGTGGCGGATCCATTTTATTTTAATAAAGAGGAGCGAAGCGATAACCATCGTTCGACATTCTTCATTCGACATTCGTCATTCCTAAAGGGGAAAGCAACATGGGGTCTATGAATATTCGACAACAGGCGCGTTTAAAGAGAAAGAAAAGAATCAGAAAAAAAATCCAAGGCACATCTGATCGCCCGAGACTCAGTGTGTTCCGAAGTGCCCGGCATATATACGCTCAGATCATCGATGATTCTCAGGGACGCACACTGATGACCGCCTCCACGGTGGATAATCAAGCCAAAGATGCGCCGGATTTCGAGAGCAAGGTGGAAGCGGCCAAATTTGTCGGCAAACTCATCGGCGAACGAGCACTGGACAAGGGAGTTAAAAAAGTAGTTTTTGATCGTAACGGATTTTTATATCACGGGCGAATCAAGTCCCTTTCGGAAGGTGCCCGTGAAGCAGGACTAATTTTCTAACGGTTGATAATTAGCCTTTTATATTTTTTTTGGCTGCGAAGGAGGCAGGCTCTTGTTGAAACAAGATCTAGACGAAATACAATTAATTGACAAAGTGGTTCATATCAATCGGGTGGCAAAAGTCGTCAAAGGCGGTCGCCGATTCAGTTTCAGCGCGATTGTCGTCGTCGGTGACGGCGACGGTTCGGTTGGGTTCGGACTCGGCAAGGCCGGGGAAGTGCCGGAAGCCATACGCAAAGGCGTTGAAAAAGCGAAGAAAAGCATGGTGAATGTCCCTCTGGTCGACGGTACCATTCCCTATGAAGTGATCGGGAGATTCGGCGCCGGCCGGGTAATGCTTAAACCTGCCGCCCAGGGTACCGGTGTGATCGCCGGCGGCGCCGTGCGGGCTGTCCTCGAGGCGGTCGGTGTTCAGAATATACTGACCAAATGCCTCGGATCGCATAACCCGCATAACCTGGTCAAGGCAACCATCGGGGGACTCCAACAACTCGAAAGCCGTGATCAGGTCGCTGCCAGACGCGGGATTGCAGTTGAGGATCTGTAGGAACCGGGTACCGGCTGATGTTGACTGGTCAGGGGAAGAGAGAAAGGACGTCACAGATGGCAGGAATGCTTAAAATAACACTCGTAAAAAGTATGATCGGTCGGCCTGAAAAGCACCGCAAGGTTTTAAGGGGCATGGGATTGACCAAGTTGAATAAAACCGTCGAATTGCAAGATACGGCTTCTACACGAGGGATGATCAATGTCGTTTCTCATCTGGTCAAAGCTGAGGAGAAAAAATAATGAAGCTACATGAATTATCACCGGCCAAAGGCTCCCGCAAAGCGCCCAAGCGTCTCGGACGCGGTGTTGCTTCCGGTACCGGAAAGACTGCCGGCCGCGGAACTAAGGGCTACAACTCCCGCTCCGGCGGCGGGGTGCGTCCCGGGTATGAGGGCGGTCAGATGCCGTTGCATCGCCGCCTGCCCAAACGCGGATTCACCAATATATTCAAAAAAAATATTGCGGTAATCAACATACGGGACCTTGCGAAATTCGATAAAGGTTCGGTGGTTGACACCGAGGCACTCGTTGGGGCCGGGTTGGTCAAGGGCCAACGGGACGGGGTAAAATTGCTGGGGCAAGGTGAAATTAAATACGCTTTGGATATTCGGGTCAACCAAATCAGCAAAAGCGCCAGAGAAAAGATTGAAGCTGCTGGTGGAAAAGTAGAGGTAATATAATGATCGGTGGCGGGTTTCAAAACATATTTAAAATACCCGAGCTCAAGAAAAGGATTTTATTCACCCTGGCGCTGTTGATCGTTTATCGCATCGGTGTCCACGTGCCCGTGCCCGGGATCGACAGCCTGGCGCTGGCCTCGTTTTTTAAGCAAGCCGAAGGCACTATTTTCGGAATTTTTAATATGTTTTCCGGCGGCGCCTTTGAACGGCTGTCCGTTTTCGCCCTCGGCATTATGCCCTATATCAGCGCCTCGATTATTTTGCAGCTTCTTACTGTTGTGGTTCCGCACCTCGAACAACTCAAAAAAGAAGGCGAACAGGGCCGCAAAAAAATCACCCAGTATACGCGCTACGGCACCGTCGTTTTGAGTATCATTCAGGGATTCGGCATTAGTGTAGGGCTGGAAAGTATGAGCTCGCCGGGTGGGGCTCCGGTCGTTCTGATACCGGGATGGGCCTTTCGGTTGATGACCGTCATTACCCTGACAGCCGGCACCGCTTTTATTATGTGGCTGGGGGAGCAGATCACCGAGCGGGGCATCGGCAACGGCATTTCATTGATAATTTTTGCCGGCATTGTCGTTCGATTACCCGTGGCCAGCGTCAACACCGGGCGCCTGCTTTCAACCGGCGAAATGGGTATTTTTGCTGTTTTGATTTTAGTCGTTTTAATGGTTGGCGTCATCGGTTTCATCATATTCGTCGAACAGGGGCAGCGACGCATTCCCGTTCAGTATGCCAAACGGGTGGTCGGACGCCGCATGTATGGTGGGCAGAGCACCCATCTGCCGCTGAAAATAAATACTTCCGGAGTTATTCCGCCGATTTTCGCGTCATCAATCATCATGTTTCCGGCGACCATCGGCAGTTTCGTAAAAGTGGAATGGATCCAAAACATTACCAATGCCATGACCCCCGGCAACCTGATTTATGAACTACTGTTTGTTGGTTTTATATTTTTCTTTTGTTACTTTTACACGGCCGTAACCTTCAATCCGGTTGATGTTGCGGACAATATGAAAAAAGCCGGTGGCTATATCCCGGGAATTCGTCCGGGGAAGCGCACGGCGGATTATATCGATAAAGTGCTGACCCGCATTACCCTGGGGGGAGCTGTATATGTCTCAACGGTATGTGTGCTGCCGTCGGTGCTGATCACGAAATTCAACGTACCTTTTTATTTCGGCGGCACTGCCCTCCTTATTGTAGTCGGTGTGGCAATTGATACGGTTGCTCAGATGGAATCCCATATGTTGAGCCGACACTATGAGGGTTTTTTGAAAAAAAGCGGCGGTAAGTTGAAAGGGCGATAATAGCTATGGCGAAAGAAGAGGCAATAAAAGTCGAGGGTGTTGTGCTGGAGACTTTACCCAATGCAATGTTCAAAGTTGAACTGGAGAACAAGCACCAGGTGTTGGCCCATATCTCCGGTAAAATGAGAATGCATTTTATAAAGATACTGCCCGGTGATAAAGTGACCGTAGAACTATCACCCTATGACCTTTCGCGTGGCAGAATTACCTACCGGTCGAAGTAGAAGGATTGAAGATTCAATATTCAATTGAAACGGGAGTTTAAAATGAAAGTCAGAGCATCGGCCAAGAAGATATGCCCCAAGTGCAAGATCGTGAAGCGAAAAGGGGTTGTGCGGGTTATTTGCGAAAATAAGCGTCACAAACAGAGACAAGGATAGGAGGATACGTTTTGGCAAGAATTGCGGGGGTTGACCTACCCAGAAAAAAACGGATCGAAATCGGCTTGACTTATATTTATGGGATCGGGAAAACATCATCCCAAAAGATACTTTCCCATCTGCAGATTGATCCAAGCACCAAAACCGATGATTTGACCGAAGAGCAGATTAACAATATCCGCAAAGTCATCGATGACAGCTACAAAGTAGAAGGTGAACTTCGAACTGAAGTCTCCATGAACATCAAACGCCTGATGGATCTTGGAAGCTACCGCGGACTTCGCCATCGCAGATCGCTGCCGGTCGCCGGTCAGCGGACAAAAACCAATGCCCGCACCCGGAAAGGACCCAAACGGGCCGCTGTTAAGAAAAAAGGCGGAGCGAAGAAGAAATAGCGAACTGCAATTGCGGATTTTGGATTTCGGATTGCGGATTGATACAAAGGAATAGCTCTAATTATAAATTCCTCTAAAAATAGCGTAGGATAAATATATGGCTAAGAAGGTTCGTACGAAAAAAAAGGTAAAAAAGAACATCGCCAATGGTGTTGTTCACATTCAATCGACATTTAACAATACCATCGTCACCATAAGCGACTCGGTGGGCAATGTGGTGGCCTGGTCCAGCGCCGGTGTCCAGGGATTCAAAGGATCCCGCAAAAGTACACCTTTTGCCGCTCAACTGGCGGCCCAGGATGCCGCCAAAAAGGCAATGGAGCACGGCATGCGAAGCGTGGAAGTATACGTCAAAGGGCCGGGACCCGGACGGGAATCCGCCTTGCGGGCCCTTCAGGCCACCGGTTTTAATGTGGTGATGATAAAAGACGTGACCCCCATTCCACACAACGGTTGCCGGCCGCCAAAACGGCGCAGAGTATAGTTTAGTCAATTAGAAAATAGTCAAATAGTCAAATAGTCAAAAAGGGGGCCGTTGATTGATCGAATAGTTTTTCGGAAGAATTCAGTTAAACTAAATATCTAATCAACTGGTCAACTATTTAACTAAACCATGGGAGAATAAATTTGGCACGATATACAGATTCCGTATGTCGGCATTGCCGACGGGAAAATCTAAAGCTATTTCTCAAAGGAGACCGCTGTTATTCGGACAAGTGTGCCTTTGACCGCCGGGGATACCCGCCCGGGCAGCACGGTGAACGCCGCGGCCGGAAGCTGTCGGACTATGGTATTCAGCTGCGCGAGAAGCAAAAAGTAAAACGCATGTACGGTCTTTCCGAAAAGCAATTTCATCTGTTTTTTGAACGCGCGGACAGCCAGAAGGGTATTACCGGTACCAATCTGCTCGTATTGTTGGAACGCCGTCTCGACAACGTCGTGTATCGATTGGGTTTCACCAATTCCCGGGCCCAGGCCAGACAATTCGTAAGGCACCGGCATTTTTTGGTTAACGGGAAACGGGTCAATATCCCTTCTTTTCTAGTAAAAATCGGTGATACGATCGAGGTGCGTGAAAAGAGCAAAAAAGTTCAGGCCTTGCAGGACTCCCTGGAGGCTGTGGTTCGCCGGGGGATTCCTCAATGGCTCGATCTGGATAAAGATGCCATGAAGGGCAGTATAAAAGGGTTCCCATTGCGCGAAGATCTCACCATGCCGATGCAGGAACAGCTTATCGTTGAGCTTTACTCGAAATAAGTGTGTAAGGTTAAGGGGTTCAGGGTTCAAGGTTCAGAGGTTTAAGGATGCGCATTTCGAAGATGACGCAAGTTTTTAAGCCCTAAATTTATGAAATTATCAGAGATAAGCTGGCTAATAGTTAACCTTGAACGCCGAACGTTGAACCCTTGAACCTTATATTATAAAACCAGGCAGAGGGACCGCCGTTTGCGGTCGAAAAACCAGAACCTGAAATTATCAGGAGAAAAAAAATGCCGTCACATGAACTTATGTACATGAACTGGCAGGAGTTGGTGATGCCAGAAAAAGTTCAGGTAAGCAGTAATCCATCCTATGGGAAATTTGTTTGCGAACCTCTTGAAAGAGGCTTCGGGATCACAATCGGCAACAGTCTAAGAAGAATCGTACTTTCTTCCTTGTACGGTGCGGCTATTGTTTCGGTAAAATTCGACGCGGTTATGCACGAATTCAGTGTCATCCCGGGCATTCTTGAAGATGTATCCGAAATTATTTTGAATCTGAAGGAAGTACGTTTCAAGGTCGCCGATCCCGAGCCTAAAACAGTGCGCCTTGATGCTGCGGGTAACGGAGAAGTCACCGCCGCCGACATCCTCAGCGATGACGGTAAATGCGAGGTTCTCAATCCAAAGCAGCACATCGCCAGCCTGTCGGATCAGGCCGTCCTCAAAATGGAGATGACGGTACAAGTCGGCAAAGGCTATTCTTTAGCCGAAGCCAATAAGGATGAAGACGCACCGGCCGGCACCATCCCCATTGATGCAGTATTTTCACCGATTAAGCGTGTCAACTACACGGTGGGAAATGCACGGGTGGGTCAGCGCACCGACTATGATAAACTTACCCTGGAAATCTGGACCGACGGCAGCATTGTCCCGGAAGACGCAATCGCCTACTCAGCCAAGATATTAAAAGAGCAGATGACCATGTTTATCAATTTTGATGAACAGCTCGAGCCGAAGCCGGATAAAACGGCTGAAGAACAGAACGTGCCTGACTTTAATGAAAACTTATATCGCAGTGTTGAAGAACTTGAGCTGTCGGTGCGCAGCGCTAATTGTTTGAAAAATGCAGACATCAACAAAATCTATCAACTGGTAAGCAAAACTGAAGCCGAGATGCTGAAAACTAAAAATTTTGGCAGAAAATCATTAAATGAGATCAAAGAAGTTTTGGCTGAAATGGGCCTTTCTCTTGGAATGAAGCTTGAAGGATTTGCGCCGCCCGAGGAAGATACTCAGGAAGGAGAGTAGGCAGTGCCATGAGACATCGTAAAGCCGGACTAAAATTAAATCGAACTCAGAGTCACCGCAATGCCATGTTCAGAAACATGGTGACATCATTGTTTAAATATGACCGTATCCGGACAACCGGGGCCAAAGCCAAGGAATTGAGACGGTGGGCAGATCATCTGGTTACCCTTGCCAAACGTGGAGATTTGCACGCCAGGCGCCAGGCCCTTGCAATTGTGAGAGAAAAGGATGTCGTGCATAAATTATTTGAAAACGCTGCCGATCGATTCGGGACGATTTCCGGTGGCTACACGCGCGTCATAAAATTGGGCCGGCGACCGGGAGATGCTGCGCCGGTTGCGCTGGTCGAACTGGTCGTTTCCCAGGACACCAAGAAGAAAAAAACCAAAAAGAAAAAAGCAAAATCCGAACCGGCAGCAAAAAAAGCTGCAGTCGACAAGACGGCCGCTGATACAGGGCAGGAAGAGCCGAAAAAAGCCGCCAAGAAAAAAGGGGCACCATCGGAAGATGAAGCCGCCTTGGAGAGCCAGGAAGCAGTGCCGGAGGAAGCCAAAGCCCCGGTCGAAGACGAAAGTGCCAAGGAAGAAGAAAAATCCGACAAGAAGACCAAGGCCGTTCCTGAAGAAGCTGCTGCGCCTGAAGAAGAGGACGCCCCGGATACCAAGAAACCTGCCAAGGAAGAGGAGTAATACGGGAGTCGCCCGGTTTTGAATTTAAAACTTTTAAAAGCCCTGTCGTTGATTCGATGGGGCTTTTTTATTGGGAAAAAAGGTTTCAGGTGTCAGGTTTCAGGTTTCAGCCTGGCCGAGTACTTCCAGTCTGATCGCCGAAAAAACTCTGAAAAAGCGAATAACGAATATCGAACAAGGAATAACGAATATCGAAGTAAGGCAATCTATCATTATTATTTTTGAAAAAAGACTGAGCGCAGCGATTCCACACTTCATCATTCGACATTTCTTGTTCGGTATTCTGCGGTTCGTTTTATCTTATTAGTGCATTCTATTCATCTTCGGAATTTTTTCAAGCGCCTCCCCGGCCGCCTCTTTTACCTCTTCGCTGTAATCGCCGGCCAGGACTTCTTCCAGCCATGCTGCGGCGCGGCGGTCCTTGATCTCACCCAACATGTACAGGATGTCCCCTCTTACCTGATCCTGCTGCCGGTGAAATCGATCCCATAAAAAGTCCAGCACTTCAGCTGCCAGGCCGGGATCCTGATCGGCTATTTCCTCCATCACAACCATTGCGCCCAGACGAATGTGCCACTTGTCGTGGATGAGCAATTCATGAAACGCCGGAAATATTTGCTTGTCGTCCAGCATCATGGCCGCCAGATGGCTTGCCTGGCCTTCCTTTAAGATATTTTCAAGTGAAGCAGCACCCAGTGAGGCCGGATCCCGGGAATTGATGGTGTTGATTATTTCCTCCAATGGCACCGAACCGGTCCAGCGAAACTGCTCGTCTAAAAGCAAGGTCGGCACGGCTTGAATCTTGTGAGGCTCAGCTGCTTCGGGAAACAGGGTCCCATCGATGATGGTCAGCTGAATATTGTCATCTATCAAAGGCAAGGGGAAAAGCTGACGAACAGCAGTCGGGCAAAATGTGCACTGCTGGGCAATAAATAAGGTCAATGCGGCCGGCAGTTTCTCCTCTTTTAGCAGCGCCCGGGTGGAGACGGCAAAATCCGGGGTGTCAGAGCCAAAAGCGATCAGCGCTTCAAGAAATGGCTGCAACTCATGACCGGCCGGTACGGTCTGATATCGCAGACCATTGCCAATCACAATTTGCGGCGGTTGGCGGTCGGCATCGTCGTCTTTTAATACTTTAATCCCCGGAACCAGCCGGCTCAACATATCGCAGAATTCTTTAAACGACTTGTAGGTCGGGTGTTCCGATACGGTCAGGCCGATGGTGATGTCCCGGGTGAGCTTTTTGTTGAGTTTGAGAATTTGTTTTTCTTCCAGGTCGGTGGGCATAACGATCCTTTCAAAAATTATGGAAGGTCTAACACAAGTCAACCCGGATAGCAACCAAAGTCAGGTACCGAAAATGTTTAGATGTCTGGTGTTTCGCCGGAGGCGGCCTGCCGGCCGCAAGCGTCCAGTCTCCCTTAAGAGACTATTATTGATCTATGACGCTACGGTAGATTGTAGGAGCGTTTTTCAGCCGCGATTTATATAATAGATCCCCTGAAGCCCAATTTGCCTTAACCTGTTTTTCAAGGCTATCATTGTAGTGGCGGGGTTTATCCCGGCCAAGAGCTTTGCGACCATCACTGATAAACTCAATTGGCCGATTCGTGGGTGGAAAACGGCGGTACCCGCCGTTTAGGCGGGGATAAACCCCGCCACTACATTGTCGGTCAAGCCAAGCCCATCGATATTCGCTTTTTCAAAGTTTCTTTTTTCGATTTAACCGGCCGTTTGTTTGGCCGGCGGCAGCGCTGAACCCCTGAACCTCTGAACCCCTGAACCCCTGAACCTCTGAACCCCTGAACCCCTGAACCTCTGAACCCCTGAACCCCTGAACCCCTGAACCTCTGAACCCCTGAACCCCTGAACCCCTGAACCCCTGAACCCCTAGCCTCCTGAACCCCGACCCTTGATCATTGACTTATCGCTTTTTACAGTGATATGGTCATACCCCAGATTGAGAAAGGAGCTGCGCTGATGGATTCAACTAAGATTTTGAAAGATAAAGTCGTTCTGATCGTCGATGACGAGGTGGATGTGACCGACACCGTGGCAGAAGTGCTGGATATGTGTCTTGTCCGCAAAGCAAATGATTATGATACGGCTCGTCAACTTTTGATGAGCTACACTTTCGATATCGTGATTCTGGATATCATGGGCGTCAACGGTTTTGAACTTTTAAAGCTGTCTGTCAAACGCGGCTTTCCCGCCGTCATGCTGACGGCCTATGCCTTGACCCCTGAATCTCTCGAAAAATCGATCAAACTGGGTGCAGTATCCTTTTTGCCCAAAGAAAAGATGAGCGAACTTAATGATTTTATTGCAGATGTCGTTTTAAAAGATGGGCAACCGGTGTGGGAGAAGTTATTCGACAGCCTTGGCGGCTTTTTCAATAAACACTTTGGACCGGATTGGAAGCAGCGCAATAAATTTTTTGAAGAGTTTGAAAAATCTTTGCACGCGGAGAAAAATGAAGATTAGATCTCATATAAAGATATCGTAACTTACTTTTAAAATGAGTCAACTTTTTGGGACACGATTTGGGTTATTTTGCTGAAAATTGAGGGATTAAGGAATTGAGGGATTGGGGGATTAAAGGATTTAGTCAATAAATTAAAAAAGATAGAATTCCTTCAATTCCTAAATTCCTCAATTCCTAAATCCCCAAATTGAACCCATGTCCATTTTACATGCAATTCCTGGACGTATAAAGGTTCACAGCCATTTTTTCAATCGAAATCTCGAGGTCTGTATATAAGGAGGCAAACCACCACTTGTTCGACTCGAAATTACACTCTTTATCCGATGCCATTGACCGATTTGTACCCGACGGCAGTTCAATCGCCATGGGACTGTCTCTCGAATCACTTATCCCCTTTGCCGCAGGCCATGAAATTATCCGGCAGAGTAAACGAAACCTGACCTTAATCGGTCCCATTTCCGACATGCTGTTCGACCAGGTCATCGGTGCCGGCTGCGTCAAAAAAATCCGCGCGGCCTGGGTCGGAAACGTGATAACCGGCTCCAGCTACAATTTCCGGCGAGGAATTGAGACGGGGCTACTGCTGATCGAAGATCATTCCAATCTGACCATTGCCATGGCACTAAAAGCCGGCGCCATGGGAGTCCCCTTTATGCCTGCCCGTACCACCCTGGGCAGCGATCTCCATCAGACCAACCCCGGCCTGAAATCCATGACCTGCCCCTTTACCGGTGACCGTCTGACGGCCGTGTCGGCAATTGTCCCTGATGTAGCCGTCGTACATGTTCAAAAATCGGATGAATTCGGCAACGCCCATTCCTGGGGCAACTTGGGTGTGACCCGGGATGCTTGCCTGGCCAGCCGTCGTATCATCCTCTCCGCCGAAGAAATTGTCTCACCGGATGTCATCAGCCGCGATCCCAATCGTGTGCTCACCCCCGGATTCCAGGTCAGCGCAGTAGTTCACTTCCCTTGGGGCGGGCATCCATCTCCGGTTCCGGGCCACTATAACCGGGATCATCAAGCGTTTATCGACTATCGCAATGAGAGCAAGACGCCGGAAGATTACGCCAAATGGCAAAGCCAATGGGTGAACTGTGTTCACGGCCCGCAAGACTATCAGACACTGCTGGGGAAGGAGCGAATGGACAAATTGGCCATAAAAAACCACGACTATGCGGAGACGGTTGATTATGGGTATTAGGAATGTCGAATGACGATTGACGAATGTCGAATAATGGAATCGCTTCACTCAGTCATTTTCGATGTGACCGGACGCGCGTGGTCGTAGGCCGCGCTGACACCTGAAACCTTTTGGGCCTAAATCATACAAATGAATAATTCCCGATGAAAGACAATAAAAATCAATCAAGTGAATACAATCTCTCTCAGTTAATGGTCGCGGCGGCGGCGCGGGAAATTGACGATGGGGAGGTGGTTTTTGTCGGCATGCGGCTGCCGCTGCTGGGTTTTCTGCTGGCCAAAAGCACCCATGCCCCCGCCGCCATCGGGGTTTATGAACTAGGGATCGTCCGCAATGCGGTTGCATCCGAACCGATTTTGACCATGGGGGACCTGCCGAATTTGAATCGTGCCCAGTGGCTGGCTGATACAGCTGATGCGATGGGGCTGCTCCAACAGGGCCGGGTTGATGTCAGTTTTATCGGCGGCGCCCAGGTGGATCGCTACGGTAATTTAAACACCAGCTATATCGGCGGGACTGAAAATGTACAAACCCGCCTGCCGGGCAGCGGTGGTGCGTGCGATCTGGCGTGCCTGGGTAAACGGCATATAATCGTGATGAATCATCAAAAAAGGCGCTTTATGCCCCGGGTGGACTACATCACGTCCCCGGGCTTTGGCAATGGTTCCGGCTGGCGGGCGCAGGTCGGCCTGCCCCGGGGCGGACCCTCAGCCGTCATCACAACGCTCGGCGTGCTGCGTTTTGATGCCGCTTCCTGCGAAATGATTCTCAGCTCAACTCACCCGGGGGTATCCGTCGAGCAGGTTTGCCAAAACACGGGATGGCCCCTTAAAATCGCCGACGATCTGACCGTGACACCGGCTCCAACAGTCATGGAACTGGAGATGATCCGAAAATTCGATCCCGAAGGATACTGGTCGGGCAATTAACACAAAGAAAACCTGGAGTACTGGAGTTTTGGAGTGCTGGAGTATTGGTTTTCTATTCATGATTCATGATTCGATATTCGCTTTTAATAGTTTCAATTTTGATCAAACTGGCCTCTTTTCAGGCCAGCGGCGGCGCTGAACCCTGAACCCTGAACCTTGAACCTCTGAACCCTGAACCTTTGAACCTTAATTATTGTATACAATTTTCTCTTGAAATCGGATTCCATAATGTGGTATAGCCTCATTAAATTAAACGCCCTTTGGAAAATGAATGAGTTTTAGGGTTAATTTTTACACTTAATTTAAGGAGGGGAATGATGACGAGTAAAAAGATGTTTACTGGTTTTGTGCTGGCGTTGGTTGTCTGTTGTTTGACTGTTGCCCCCGCATTCGCTAAAGGACCTTCACTCGAAAAATGGAAGCCGGCCTTCGATCCATCAGGTGCGAAATACAAATTAATCGTCTCTAATGTGTCCCACCCGGTGTTGAAGGGCGTTTATACCGGTTTCGCAATCCGGGATGAACTGTGGAAGCGGTCCAAGGGCCAGATGTACCTTGATTACAAACCCTTCTCCATGCTGGGTGGAGAGGTTGAAGTCCTCAACCAACTTCAGATGGGAGCCATCCAGGGCATGGCCTGCAGTTCTGTGGCATCAACCAATCTGGGCCCCAGATTCGGTCTGGTAAACCTGCCTTTTCTGATCAATTCTTTCGAAAAATTAGATAAGTTCGTCGCCAGCGGAAAGCTTTTCGATCATTTCCTGATGGCGATGGATCACCAGGGCATCATGGCCGTCGATATCGCCAGCTACGGCAACTACGGCTGGGCTACCACGGTTCCCGTCAAAACCATTGCCGATGCCAAAAAGGTAAAATTTCGCATTGCCGAGGCCGCGGTCAACAAACTGTCCTATAAAGCATGGGGATTTAATCCGGTCGTTATGCCCTGGCCGGACGTGCCGGTGGCATTGAAACAGGGAGTTATCACCGGTTTGGATCATACGCTGACTGTCTGCAGCATTACCAGAAAATTCGAAGTCGCCAAATACTTCACTGAACTGAATTACGCCCAGGGCCTTTTTATCTGGCTGTTCAACAAAGCCTGGTTTAATAAACTGCCGCAGGATCTTCAGAAAATCCTGGTAGAAACCGTGCGCGATGAGTGTGCCAAGGCGCGGGCGGCGGCCAAAGAGCAGGAAATGCAGCAGCGCAAGGCCGCGGCTGATAAATACGGGGTTGAATATTTTCAGCTTTCCGATGCGGATATGAGCACTCTCATTGGACAGGCAAGTTCAGTTCATCAAAAATTTGCATCTGAAATCAATAAACTTTATTCGGCGGATCAATACAAACCGGCGAATTATCTGCAGGAAGTCCAGGATTATATGGGATTTAAGCCGTAATTTTTTATACCAGCGTTTTTTCTCACATCATTATAAAAGGGGGCTCCCGGGCCCCCTCTTATTCTTTTTGTACCGGGTAGACAGGCCGCATTGTTGATGTTTGCAGCGAGGGATTAATCCATGTTTGGCAAAATACTAGATTTTTTAGATAAGATTCTGACTTTCTTTGAAGAGTGGACTTTGTTTATCAGTGTGATAGTGGCCTTGGTCGCGCTTTTTATCAATGTAGTATTGCGCTACGGCTTCAACTATTCCCTGGCATGGTCCGAGGAGCTTGTCAGAGAAGTGATTATTTATACGACCTTTATTGGATGCAGTGCCGCCGTAAAAAACCGGTCGATGATCAAAATTGACGCTTCGGTACAGCTGCTGCCCAAGTTAAAGATGCCGCTGACCTATTTTAGCAATATCGTGATTATAATTTTTGCCGGCATGATGATCTATTACGGCGCGCTGATGGTGGAATTGCAGCACCGCACGCAGCAAAAAACGATTATCATGGAGATACCCTATGTCATACTGTATTTAATTCTGCCGCTGATGGGGGTCATGATGTTGATCCGGGCCGTTCAGGTCATTTATCAGGATATTGTTGAACAGAGAGCCGCCAAGCAAGATCCGTAGGGTCTATCTATTGTAACAATCGCATTTTGTTTAAGTCTTTATAAAAGTACGAATTTGGAAACGAGGAGAGCCGGTTTATGGAAACGAGCCATGTGGTGATCATGCTGATTCTTTTGGGTTGTATGGCGACCTATATTCCTGTTTTTATGTGTCTTTTTTTTACAGCGGTCCTTGGATTTATCCTATTCACCGATCTCCCGCTGTTGCTGCTGGCCCAAAGTCTATTCAAAAGTATGGACAATTTTGCCCTGGTGGTGGTCCTATTTTTTATCCTCTGCGGCAATATTATGACGGCCGGGTCGATTGTTGAAAAACTCATCAAGTTTGCGAATACGATCGTGAGCTGGCTTCCAGGCGGCCTTGGCATGGCCGGTGTCCTTGCCTGCGGTCTTTTCGGTGCCATCTCCGGTTCTACCGTAGCAACAGTGGTGGCTCTGGGCGGTTTTATGATTCCGGCCCTGATTGAAAACGGGTATCCACGAAAATATACCCTGGGACTGATGACCACATCGCCGAATCTTGGCGTGATTATTCCTCCCAGCATCGGAATGATCCTTTACAGCATGATCAGCAATGTCTCCCTTGAAGGACTTTTTCTGACCGGATTCCTGCCGGGCCTCATGATCATGTTTGGTGTCTGCCTTTACACTTATTTCATATTTCGCAATAAGAAAGAGATTGTACGCAAACCCATCCCCAGTACCTGGGAATTTCTGTTAGTTCTCAAAGAAGCATTCTGGTCGCTGATGCTGCCGGTGATTATCTTTGGGGGAATTTTTTCCGGTGCATTTACCGCCAATGAAGCGGCCGTCGTGGCCTGCGTCTATGCCTTGATTGTTGAGCTTTTTATTCACAGGACGGTTAAATTCAGAGATGTAAAAAAAATTACGGTGAGTTCGGCAGTGACCTCTGCCACCTTGCTGATTATCGTGGCGGGAGCGACCTGCTTCGGCCGTCTGCTGACCCTGGAGGACATTCCGGGAAAAATCACCGAGGCTGTCTTGGCAACCATTGATTCACCCGTTATGTTTCTGCTGGCGATGAATATATTGCTCCTGTTTATCGGCATGTTCATGGATATCATCTCGGCTACCATGATATTAGGTCCCGTATTCCTGCCGATGCTGGATGCCTTCAATGTCCACTGGATGCACTTCGGTTTGATTCTCACCGTAAATTTAGCCATCGGGTACTGCACACCGCCCATGGGTGTCAGTTTATATATCACGGGGTCGATTTCAAATAAGAATCTCATTTACGTCTCCAAGGCGGTTATACCCTTTTTGGCGATCCAAATTGTGGTGCTGTTTTTTATCACCTATTTTCCGGATGCGGTGCTCTGGCTGCCGAAACTGATGGGTCGATTGGAATAGCGAAGCTGGACCAGCCGAAATTGTATATTGACGATTATATATTTGAGGTATTCTATCTGTTCTATTTCCCAGCCAAAGTCTTTACTTTTAATGATGCTTCAGTATTTTTTAGAAAAGTACAATGTCCTGACATGGCTATTTTCAGGGCGGATTAATCAAGGAGATGCTATTAAAAATGACTGCAACGGAATCTTTTCTCAAGGATAAGAAGATACTGGCCGTGGATGACGAAGAGGATATCCTGGAAACCATCGTGGAAATTCTGGATGAGTCTGAAGTCGATACGGCCCGCGACTATGCTACCGCTTCCGCCAAATTGAAAGCGCGGCGCTATGATCTGGCCATACTGGATATCATGGGGGTCAATGGCCTGCAATTGCTGGAAGAAGCCGTGGACCGCGAGATTCCAGCCGTGATGCTCACGGCCCATGCCATCAATCCCGAAACCCTGATGGAATCCATCCAAAAAGGCGCGATATCCTATCTGCCCAAGGAAAGTCTGGTCGATCTTGATGACCTGTTGAATGCATTACTGGGAGCGCATTATCGGGGCGAGCCGCCCTGGAAGCTGCTTTTCGATAAACTCGGCGAATATTTCGATAAACGTTTCGGGCCCGATTGGAAGGCGAAGGATAATGAATTTTGGTCTGAATTCAGCCGGTCCTATCAAATCGGAAAAGGGATTCAGGAGCGTCTTAAACACGATCGGAACATTCTTGATAAAGGGATTTAAAATCCGGAGCAGCGCGCTATTCCCGTTAGGGGTTTCGGCGCGCTTTTTTTAAAGAAATTACAATGTAGCTGTAAAATAGCTACTTTCTTGCTTGACTTACCCCTTGCCTTCTTCTATAGTCCATTTCTTAGTATAATGACACCTTTACGGTATACTGACCGTTTTTAAGCCTTAATATTTTGGTCATCCGTTTACATAAATACCAAAATCAGGTAATTCCCGAATTGAGGGGTTTATTTGGCATGCAAGCCTTTGCGGGCGGGAATCATCCCCGCCCCTATAGACGAATCCTTACCAGACAGGTAGGGGCGGGGTTTATCCCATGCCCGTCAGGCTAAAGAACTAATATTAATGATATCGGAGTGTTACAATGAGAAAATAGGGGGCCCTGCCAGGCCCCGGCTAAAGTTTCATAATAGCACTCCTAGCTTTAAGTAGCCGATTCT